>Ga0105347_1000014_pt1 | contig 118092 bp, 100 predicted proteins | sample EasRivMeERMLT890_FD_89677 | JGI IMG/M metagenome (GOLD analysis project Ga0105347, IMG submission 89677) | Soil microbial communities from meander-bound floodplain in the East River, Colorado, USA - East River MetaG ERMLT890 | ecosystem: Environmental > Terrestrial > Soil > Floodplain | place... | reverse complement strand
TGGTCCGACGCTACGGCCGCCGTGCGTCCGCGCGAATCGTGGGCGACGACGAACTCCAGCGATTCGAGCGGCTGTTCGCGCGCCACGGCGCTGTGGCGGTCGTGGTGACACGGGCGCTGCCGGTGGTGATGGAGACGATGAGTGTTATCGCGGGTCTCTCCCGGATGCCTCGACGGACGTTCCTCATCGCCTCGCTGATTGGGACCGCACCAATCGTGACCGTCTATGCCTATGCCGGCGCCGTCTCCCGGCAGACCGGCAGTCTGGTGCCCGCAGTCGTTATCCTCATTGCGGTCGCTGGGTTTGGATGGGTCATTTATCGAGCGCGCCTTGTCGACGCTAACTATCGGCCGGCATCTTCTTCCGGAGCGTTGCCCGGTTCACGCCCAGAATCTCGGCCGCCTTCAACTGGTTTCCATTCGTGATCACGAGTGCTTCGCGCACGAGCACCGATTCCACGGCATCCACAACATCATGAAACGGGGAAGATTCAGGTCCTCGGCTCTGCACCAGCCGCTCGTGCAACGCCCCGCGAACCGACCGTTCCAATGTTGATTCCACATCCGGACGTCCCGGAAACCGGCTGTCAGCGAGGCTGTCCCGGACGTCATCCGCCGTGATCACGTTGCTGCGGGCAACAATGCACGCACGCTTGATCACGCGCTCGAGCTCACCCACGTTCCCCGGCCACGAGTGCTGCTGCAGCGCTCGCTCCACCTGGTCCTCGACTCCGCGAATGTCTCGATTCAATTCGACGTTGAAGCGCTGTATGAACTGTCGCACCAGCAACGGGATGTCGTCGCGCCGCTCGCGTAGAGGTCGCAGGCGCACGGTCACGACTGCCAGCTCGTCATACAGCGCCTGAGCCAATCGTCCGGCCCTGGTCTCATCGGCAAGATCGCGATCGGAGGTCGCGATGATTCTCGCCGTCAACCGTGGCACCGCACCCTTTGTACGCGCCGCCGCGAGTGTTTGCGCGACGATCGCCTGCAGCGGCAATGGCAGCAGGTGAACGTCGTCGAGCTCCACCGTTCCCGCACCATCCGCCGACAACGCGATATCGACCTCGGCCTGGGACACGTTCGCGCAGTTGACGGTCAACAGCGCCCGTTCGCCACGTTCGCTGTTCTCGTGGATCGTCGCAACGACCAGGTGTTTGCCCGTTCCCCGCTCTCCGGTCACGAGCGCCGGCGCGCTGTTGGTGGAAAGCCGACCGATCATTTTGTAGACCTCGAGCATGACCGGGGTCTCGCCAACCAGGCTGACGACCGGCGCGCTCGTTCCTTCGGAGCCGTCAGACGCGGCAGGACGCTCTACCACCTGCTGCGCCGTCAGCGCCTTCCCGATGACTTCGCGAAGCTGGTCGAGATCGAGCGGCTTTGTCAGGTAGTCGAACGCTCCCGATCGAATCGCATCGATCGACGTCTGGCTGGTTCCGTAGGCGGTCATCATCACGACATAGATGCCGGGGAATCGCGACCTGAATTGCTGCAGCGCCTGCAGTCCATCGACGCCGGGCATTCGGATGTCCATGATGACGACGTTGGGAGGCTGCTGCTCGATCATGCGCATCGCCTCCGCCGCGCCGCTCGCCAAGCGGCACTCGTGCCCTTCCGCGTCGAGAAACCGCTCGAACGCGGTCGCGACCGATTGATCGTCATCCACAACCAGGATGTCAGCCATGCTGCACGCTGCCTGTCGGCAACCAGATCGAAACCCGGGTACCGCGCGAGCCGAGCGGCCCGATCTCGATGCGGCCGCCGTGGTTGTCGACAACAGATTTCGTATTCACCAGTCCGAGTCCCATCCCGTCCCTCTTGGTTGACACGAATGGATCGAAGACGCGCGGCAGAATCGCCATGTCGATACCAGCGCCATCGTCGCACACGTCGAGCCGTACTTCAGAGCCGGCGTTGGACAAAGCCGCTGCGACTGTGAGAGTCCCCCCCTCCGGCATGGCCTCTGCTGCATTGCTGATGACGTTCAGCAGCGCCTGTTTGAATCGGGCGGCGTCGAGGGATATCGGCGGCAACGACGAGCCGATACTCTTCTGGATGTGAATCTTGCGGTACGTCAGATGGGGCGCCACATGCTCGAGCGTGTCGTCAACGACATCACCAAGGCGCACCATTTCGCGCTTTAGTTCGCCGGGTCTGGCAAGCTCCAGCAGATCGCGGACGACCGACTCGACCTGGACGATGTCGCGGTGGACCGAGTCGAGCATCGCCACGCTCTGACGATCGGAACCGGAACCGAGCCGCGCCCGCAGCAACTGTGTCTGCATCTTGATCGCCGCCAGCGGGTTCCGGATGTCGTGCGCCACTCTGGCGGCAAACAAACCGGCAAGCGCCAGCTTCTCGGAGCGAACCAGCGCGTCCCGCGACTGGTCGAGCCGATCGAGCATGTCGTTGAACGCCTGACCGAGTGCGCCGACCTCGTCGTCGCCCGCCGGCGTGCGGAGACCCGCATCACCGGCATCCACACCTTTCGTGAAACCCACCAGGACATCGAGCGGCGCCGTCACGCGCCGGGCCACCGCCTGGCTGACGATGATCATGCCGACCAGGCTGAGAAACGCCGCGATGAGAATCGTCTGGGTTACCGTGCGCGTGGCCGCGAGCAGCTCGGTCCTGGCAGCCACGACCGCGACCGCCGTTCCTGGGCGCGAAGGTACACGGCGATACGCGACCTCGCACGGCTCGCCGCAGTCGATTTGTCGAACCACGGGCACGCCGTCAGCCTGGGAGAGCGATCCGCCCCCAGCGCCCGCTTCGCCGAGTGCCGCGACAACAACCCGACTTCTTGCCGCGTCGAGTGTGCTCGCGAGCACTGTTCCGCTGTCGTCGAATGTGATCACGTCAGCGCCGGCAATGGCTTTCACGCTTCGCAGGATGGCGGGGTTCAGCGCGAAGTCGCTCTGGGAAATCAGTGCCGCCGCGTTCAGAATCTGCGTCTCGACGCGCGTCTCGAGCGCCCGCGAGGCGACGGTCAGCGCTACGTACGCGGTCAACGACGTCGCGATGAGCGCGATCAGGGCAAACGGAATAACGATCCTGTGGTGAAGCCGCAGGCGTCTCCGTGCCATGTGCTAAAAGCCGACGATGTGGTCGGCGTACGCCTGGTAGATGGCGTCGCTGGCGGACATGAAGGCGTGCGTCACCGGTGCGAGCATCGACGTATTCAACACGCGGCCGTGTTTCTTCACGATCTGGGAAAGTCCAGTTCCGAGATACTTGGCCTCGCCCTCGTACAGGTGCGCGGCATGCTGTAATCCTGCCGGCGTGCGCTCGAACCCACCGCTCATCCGCTCCAGCACAAGGGAGCGATCGAAGGTAAACGCGAGGTATCCGGCGATGTCGTCGAGAACGGGAGCGAGCGGATCGTCGTCCCGCAGGGTTGCGCGCGCCGCGGTTCCTCGCCTGTCGGCGTCGGCGCGAAGTTGTCGTGCTTCGGCAACGATCTCCAGGCCCGCCGCCCGGTAATTCGGGACTAGCGGCCAGCTTCGAAGGAACAGGTGGTTATGGAAGTCCCAGGTGTAGTTCCGCTCGAGCAGGTGATAACCGGCGAGAAGGCGATCCAACGTGCGGGCGTCCGCGTCGAGCGCCGCCTGAATCAGATCTGGCGACACGGGAGCGCTGACAGGCCCCGCAATAGGCACGACTCTCGTCAATGAATACTCGGAGCCCTTCTGGCTCGGATCCATGAAAAAACTCGGGCTCCCCTGGTACGCGCCCGGCGCGTTTTTGTATGCGAGGTACGTTGCCAGCGAGCCGGTGACGCCGATCACGAGCACGAACAGCGCAAAGCGCTCCGACCGCTGACGTCGCCTCGCGACGTCGCTCTCGGGAGCCACCGGCAGGTATCCATAGACCAGCACGCCGATGATCATCAGGATGAGAGTGGCGATCATCAGGCGCCCCAGGTATAGCTCGGCCAGCCAGATCTCCATCGCCATCAGCGCGGCGGCAAGCATCGCACAGCCCTGGCGTCTGCGTGCGTCCGCCATCCAGCCGCGAGCCACCAGCACAGCGACGCCGACCGGAGTGGCGAAGATCGCCGCCAGCAACACTTGGCAGACGATCCGCATCGGGTTGATCGACAGATTGTCGATGATCTGATCGCCCTGCGTGACGATCGGATAGAGCAGCCAGGGAAAGACCAGCGGAAGGGAGCTCCCCAATCGCTTTCGCCATACGAGATAGGCCCCCGCGAGCGCGATGAACACGAGGCCAAGAACGCTGATGTATTCGCCCTGGTCGATCAGGTACTGCGCCTTGAGCCCGGTCTCGGCGACGGCAAGCACGAGGATCGTCACCGCGAGAGCGCCCGTGGCCGCGATGAGCCACGCGGGCGGCCGGGTTGATGTCGACTCCGCCGCCGGACGGATCCGCTCCGCGCCGCCGACAACGGTCGACACGCTCGTCACGGCTTCGTTCCGGTCACGAGCGAGTGTGGATTCGGCTTCGGAAGTTCTCGGACGCCCACGCCGGTGAACCCTGCGTCGCGCATCCACGCCGCCATCTCCGTCTTTGCGTGCGCCGAGCCATCGTCGCTCGTCAGCATCATATTGAGCGCGAAGTACACCGTAAATGCCGGTGTCCGCTTCGTCTCGTCATCGAAGAAGACGTCGCTGACGATCGCAACTCCACCTTGCTCGAGCGCATCGAACGTCTTGCGTAACAGCAGCCGGCAGGAGTCAGGTGATTCGCGATGCATCATGCCCGAGAGCAACGCGGCGTCATATCCCGAACCGAAATCAGATTTCAGGTAGTCGCCGGCGACAAGGCGAACGCGATCCGCGTAGCCGCTTGCGCTGACGAGCTCCTGTGCGACTTCAACGACACCGGGGACGTCGAGCACAGTGGCGAGCAGCCCAGGCGTCCGCTCCGCGAGGGCCACCGAGTACGTGCCAGGGCCGCCGCCAATGTCGATCAGGTGCTTCCGCCCGTCGAGATTCAGATACGGCAGGATCGATCCGATGCCCCGCGCGCGTTCATGCATCGCGTGCACGAACGCGCGGGTCACCTCTTTGCTGTCGCCAAGCATGACCGACGCAGGCATCGGCGGCTTGCCATCGCGAAGCAGATCCGTCAGACGTCCCCACGCCGGATAGAGATTTTCGGCGTACTTGAATCCATTCGCACTGAACTGCGGACTCGTGCGCGCAAGGTAGCCGGCGGCGATCGCGCTATTCGAGTAACTCGGACCGTCAGCAACGAGCAGTCCCTCGACGACGCATGCGTTGAGAAGAAGCTGTATCGCCCGCGGGTGCGCATTGCACGCGTCGGCAAGCTGCGCGGCCGTTTTCGCGCCGGGCGACAGCAAAGTAAAAATGTCGAGATTGACGGCTGCAAACAGGACCGCCGAGGACCGATAAGCCAGGCCGAGCTGCATGAGCAGAGCTGGGCTGGGCACGCGCGCCTGATCGGCCCCAGGCTGGGATGCGTTCATGAGGACTCCCCAAGATGTTGACGGGTATGAGCTTCTGATCTTCGCTGCTCGAGTACGTACTGTCAATTGTCGGAGTGTGCAGAATCGTGCGGCCATTGCATGCCGCCCGGAAACCGGGGTCTAATTTTGCTGTTGGCCACAATCGATCTCCTCACGAGCGCGGTCTGCGCTCGAGCGGGCACTGCAGCGCAGACCTGGCTCGACGCGGCTGTGTCACGTGCGGCGAAGGGAGATCGGGACGCCCTGTTCGCGGCATATACCAACGCTCCCAAGCACACCGGACGTGACCTTCTTCAGCTCCCCGTGAGCGAGCGCGCGGCGCTTGCGTCGACAGCGCCAGGCACCTTCTTCGATCGGTGGACAGGTGACGATGCGGGCAGAGCCGTGTTGTTGCTAACGCTTGCGGAACATGTCGGTGCCGATCAGTTCGCGACCGCTGCGATTGAGTGCTACGAGCGTGGAGACTCGCGCGAGCAGCAAAGCTGGCTCAAGGCGTTGCCGCTCTTGCCAGGTTCCGAGCGCTTTTTGAGCGTCGCGATCGATGCCTGCCGCACGAACATCCTTCCGCAATTCGAATCGATCGCCTGCGAGAACCCGTATCCCGAGCGTTACTTTCCGGAGCTGAACTTCAACCAGCTCGTCCTGAAGGCGATGTTCAATGGCATTTCGCTCGCGCGGATCGTCGGGCTTAGCGGACGATTGAACTCGGAATTGTCCCGTATGGCGCTCGACTACGCCGCGGAACGGCGAGCCGCGGGACGTTCCGTGCCCCTGGATCTCGCGCTCGCCCTGACGAAGGACGCACCCACGGAGGAGCAACTTCGATGAAGATTTTTGACCCACACGTCCATATGACCTCGCGGACAACCGACGACTACGAGGCGATGGCGCGCGCCGGCATCGTGGCACTCATTGAGCCCGCGTTCTGGCTCGGGCAGCCACGGACGATGGCGGGCAGCTTCATCGACTACTTCAACAGCCTGCTTGGATGGGAGCGCTTCCGCGCGTCGCAATTCGGCATCAGGCACTTCTGCACGATCGGGCTGAACCCGAAGGAATCGAACAACCCGAAGCTCGCGGATGAGGTGCTTGCATTGCTCCCGCGCTACTTGAACAAAGAGGGCGTCGTCGCCATCGGAGAGATCGGTTTCGACGATCAGACGGACGCCGAAGAGAAATCATTGGTCAAGCAGCTCGAGCTGGCGGGCGAGTACGACCTGCCCGTGCTCATCCACACGCCGCACCGGGACAAGAAGCGAGGAACCATCCGGACGATCGAGGTCGTCAAGCGGGTGGGCTTACCCGAGGAGCGCGTCCTCATCGATCACAATAATGAGGAGACGCTGCCGTTCGTGCTGGAAACGCGCTGCTGGGCGGGCCACTCTCTCTATCCGAACACGAAGATGGACGAGCAGCGCATGGCCGTGCTCGTGCGGAAGTTCGGCACCAGCCGAATGATTATCAACAGTGCCGCGGACTGGGGTATCAGCGATCCGCTTAAAGTGCCGAAAGCGGTCGAGGTCATGCGCGCGAACGGCGTCGCTGACGCCGATATTCAGCGCATCGTCTGGGACAACCCCGTCGCCTTTTTCGGCCAGACCGGACGGCTCGACGTAGGAGACATCAGCGAGCGGCCCGCGATCGACCGGCAGCAGAAGTTCGAGAACAACTCCGTCCTGCGCGGAGAACAGATCACCGCGACACGGTGACGCACCCGACGGCGGTTATCAACGTCGTCGGCCTCACGCCGGCACTGATTGGCAGCGACACACCGAATCTCCGCGCCCTGGCGCACGACGGCAGCATAGGCCCGATCCGCGCCGTGCTACCCGCGGTGACGTGCACGGCGCAAGCGACCTACCTGACTGGAACGCTCCCGAAAGACCACGGTATCGTCGGCAATGGGTGGTACTTTCGCGATCTCGCGCAGGTGATGTTCTGGCGCCAGTCAAACCAGCTCGTGGCGGGAGAGAAGGTGTGGGAAACGGCGCGCCGCCGCGACCCCGCGGTGACCTGCGCCAACATGTTCTGGTGGTACAACATGTACAGCTCGGCGGACTGGTCAGTCACGCCGCGCCCCATCTATCCGGCCGATGGCCGGAAGATTCCTGATATCTACGGATTCCCGGCGGACCTGACCGCACGCCTCACGGCCGACATCGGGACGTTTCCCTTTTTCAACTTCTGGGGACCGAACGCCGACATTCGCTCCAGCAACTGGATCGCCGAGGCCTCGCTGCGCATTGACGAATGGATGTCGCCGTCGCTGCTCCTGATTTACCTCCCGCACCTCGACTACAACATGCAACGCCTCGGACCGGATGACGATCGGATCCGGGCTGATGTGCGGGCGATCGACGCCGTCTGCGGGCGTCTCATCGACCGCCTTCGCGCCCGCGGCCGCCGCATCATCGTGCTTTCCGAATACGGCCTGACCAAGGTCACATGGCCCGTGCACATCAACCGGGCGCTGCGCGAGGCGGGACTGCTGGTCGTTCGCGAGGAGCTCGGCACGGATGCCTTGGATACTGGAGCAAGCCAGGCATTCGCCGTCGCCGACCATCAGATCGCGCACATTTACGTCCGCAATGCGGCGCGTATCGGCGAGGCCAAAGCGCTGGTCGAACGGCTCCAGGGTGTGGAGAGCGTCCTCGAGGGCGCCGGCATTGCCGCTCATGGGTTGAATCACGAACGCTCGGGTGAGCTGATTGCGATCGCCGCCTCGGATTCGTGGTTCACTTATTACTATTGGCTCGACGACAGTCGCGCGCCGGACTTTGCGCGAACAGTCGACATCCATCGCAAGCCCGGGTACGACCCCGCCGAGCTCTTCCTTGATCCGGCGATATCGATGCCCAAGCTCAAGATCGGATACACGCTTGCGAAGAAGGCACTCGGCTTCCGGTATCTGCTGGAAGTGATCCCGCTGGACGCATCGCTTGTTCGGGGGTCGCACGGTCGAAACACCGACCACGCCGAGGATGGACCGGTGTTCATCTCGTCAGAGAAGAACGCCGTGCGGGGCGAGATGGAACCGACATAGGTACGTGACGCCATGCTCGCGCATCTTTTCGATCAGGTCCCTGGCACCACGCGCTGAAGCATGAGCGTCGCGGGGAAGCCCGCGGCCGCGAGCGCGACCAGGGCAATTCCGCCGCCGCTCAACGCGACCACACCCGCATCAAACAGTGAGATCCCCGCGATGAGGAGCGGAACCACAACTCCGGCACGCGGACCAATCCGCTTTGCCACCTCGGTCAGCCCCACAACGTAGGCGATGAGACACAGGGCGGCCACAAGAACGCTGCGCGGAACCGCAACCGCCGCGGCAGCCGCGGCAACGCAGTACACCAGCCCTCGGCAGAGACCCATCACCAACGGACCGAGCGGATTCTTCTTGTGGTGATAGTTGTAGCGGACGATCGCCGCAGCGAGAAGAAGGCTCCAAGCAAGCGGCGCCACAAATCGCGTCTGCATGGCCACGACGAACACACCGGCCCCGAGCATCGCAAAACCGGATACGAACGCAGCCCGCGCGGTGACGTCGCCCGCGGGAATCGGCCGGTCGGGCCGCTCGACCGCGTCGATGTGCCTGTCGAATGCATCATTGAGGAACATGCCGGCTGTGTAGAGCAACGACACGCCAGCCGCCACTCGCGCAACGACGGACCACTGAACAGGAGCATGCGCCGCGACGATGCCGGCGAGAACGTTGGTCCAGATGGTCGGCAGGTTCGAGATCCGCGAGAGCAGGAGGTACGCCCGCCATCGCGGACGCTTCACGCCTCGAGCAGCGACCGTGTCCATGACAGCTCGCGAGCGATCGCCGTGCAGACGTCGGTCGTGCGGTACTCCGGCGGCAGCACGTCCCACGTGTATGTTTCGATCTCGAGATAGCGGCACGCCGGCTCGCGCCTCAGCGCGCCGAGCAGCGCGGATAAATCGCGCTGCGTTGTCTCGAATCCCTGCATCGCGGCGAGAAAGATCGGCACGTGGAAGTGGACACGCCAGTCGCGGTACATTCCTGGATCGCGCGCCGCGGCGGCAAGCGCATCAGGCAGGTCCGTAAACTGGACCCGCCCCGCGGCGCTGTTCTCGACCACCTGGTGAAGATACGTGTCGTCGGCGAACCGCGTCAGCGAATGCGACAGTGCCGCCGCGTCCTGATGCTCCAGGTGCAGAGCCGAGCTGACCTGCACCTTCAGAATCCTGATGCCTGCGTCACTCAGCTTGCGCAGCGCCACAAGCGGATCCTCGAACTCCACAGCAACATGACACGCATCGAGGCAGATCCCGACATGCCGCCGGACGTCATCCACGGCAAGAGGCGTCCCCGTGTCGGCGGAGACCGACGACACGAGCGAGGGATCGAACAGGTATTTCGAAAAGAACTCGACGGCATCGTCTGTGGTCTCGATGAGACACGCGGGCTCGGGTTCGATTGCAAGGGCAACGGTCGCGCCCGCCTGCTGGCGGAGCCGTACGAGAAACGCGGCGTGGCGAAGAAAATTCGTGGCGATTGTTCTGGCGTCGCCATTGTCATGAACCGCAGCTCGGAAAGCGCCCGGCACGGTACTGACGCTCCCCTCGATGTCGTCGCGGCCCGCGAGAAGCGCCGCGAGTATGCGGGCCAGGGAGTTCGAGTAGTCCAGCCGCTCGCGCGTGCGCCAGTCTGGCAAGTACACCCGCTCCTTCACACGCTCACTGTGAAAGGCGCCGTACGGAAACCCGTTGATCGTGAAGACGTAGTAGTTGCCTTCGCGCAGGAAGGCGCGAAAGCGATCGAGTACCGCCTGCTGGTCCAGTGCCGTGGCGGCTTCGGCAGATACACGGAGTCCCACGGCCATCGCACCATGGTAGCCAAGGATCTTGCGAATGCGCGGCAACGACGTTCGCAGCGCGTCATCCATCGCTTCCCACGTCTCACCGGGATGAATATTGGAGCAATACGTGAGGTGAAACCCATCGCCGACCTTCATGTCGATAGACCTAACCGATTTTTACGACGTGGTTCTGCTTGGCGCCCTTACGGAGGACGAAGAGGCGCCCGTCTATGGCGTCGCCGGAGCGGAGCCGCGCCTTTTCGTCAGTGACGCGGCGGTTGTTGACATAGACGCCGCCGCCGCGAATCAGACGGGTGGCTTCGCCCTTGGACGCGGTCAACCCGCTGGATGCGAGAAGCTCCACCACCGCAACGCCATCGCCCGCCAGCTTATCCGCCGTTACGGTCGACGAAGGCACATCGTCGAAGACCGACAACACGTCCTCGGCAGGGAGCATCGAAATGTCTTCACCAAAGAGGACGCCGGACGCCCGCTCCGCACGCGCGACGGCCTCGTCGCCGTGCACCATCCGCGTGACCTCGCGCGCGAGCGCTCGCTGCGCTTCGCGCAACTCCGGTGCCATCCGCGCGGTGTCTTCGAGCTGTTCGACGGTGGGTCGATCGAGAAAGGTGAAGAACCGAAGGTACTTCCCCACGTCGCCGTCCTCGGTGTGCAACCAGAACTGGAAGAAGCGGAATGGCGAGGTCAAGCTCGGATCGAGCCACACGGCCCCCGCCTCGGTCTTGCCGAATTTTGTTCCCGATGCCGTTGTCAGCAACGGCATCACGAGACCGTGGGCCTTTGTCCCTTTGAGGCGACGAATTAAATCGCATCCGGCGAGGATGTTTCCCCATTGATCACTTCCACCAACCTGCAGCGTGCAGCCGAAGCGATCGTTCAGCACGAGAAAGTCGTACGCCTGCAGCAGTGAGTAGCTGAACTCCGTGTACGAAATCCCCTCCTCGCTCTCCATGCGGCGCTTGACCGACTCCCTCGCGAGCATGGCGTTCACGGTGAAGTACTTGCCCACGTCTCGCAGAAACTCCATCGCGTTCATCTTCGTCAGCCAGTCCGCGTTGTTCACGAGCCGTGCGGTGTTGGTGGACGCATCGAAATCAAGAAAGCGCGCGAGTTGTTCGCGGATCGACGCAACGTTCGCCTCGACCTGATCCACGCTGAGCAACGTGCGTTCGGTGCTTTTGCCGCTGGGATCGCCAATCAGACCAGTGCCGCCGCCGACAATCGCAATCGGGCTGTGACCAAGACGCTGCATTCGTGCGAGTGCGAGTGCGGGCAGCAGATGGCCCACGTGCAGGCTGGACGCCGTCGGATCAAAGCCGCTGTATGCGGTGACGTTCTCTCGCGCGAGAACGTCGCGCAGCCCCTCGGTGGCGTCGTACACAAGACCGCGCCACTCCAACTCGCCATACAGGTCCATCAGCCGCTACTATACAACCGCGTATGCCCCTCACCCGGCGCGCGGCAATCAAGGGAATGGTCGCCACCGCAGTGGGCGCATTCACTGGGGCCGGCGCGTACGGCGTCGCGTACGAGCGTCATCACGTCGGCCTGACTGAGGCAACACTCCCCGTATCAGGTCTGCCTCCGGCGCTTGATGGATTGCGCATCGGCCTGATTACAGACATTCATCACAGCGCGATGGTCCCAGCCGAAGATGTGCAGGCGGCCATCGATCTCATCACCACCGCGCATCCAGACCTGATCGTTCTTGGCGGCGACTACGTGACGTGGGGCGATCGCGCGTACGTCGGACCTGTGGCGGACCTGCTCGCGCCGTTACAGGCGCCGAATGGCGTGTTCGCGATTCTCGGGAACCACGACGACGACCGCGACATGCCTGCGGCGTTGATCGCGAACCACATCGAGGTGCTGAAAGACGCCCGGACGCGGCGCGAGATCCGCGGAGAGGGCCTCGAGCTTGCAGGGATCCGATTCTGGACTCGTAAGGCATCGGAAATTGGTCGCGTGCTGCAGCGTGCGCACGATACGACAATCCTTCTGGCGCACGATCCGCGAAGGCTGGATGAGGCGGCGCAATTCAACGTCCCGGCGGTTCTCTCAGGGCACACTCACGGTGGACAGGTCGTCCTGCCCGGCGTTGGGGCTCTCGCGCACCGGCGATTTCCGGTGCTTTCCGGTCTCGGCTCGCGTGAGAACACATCGATGTTCGTGAGTAGAGGCGTTGGGACGGTCTACGTGCCGATCAGAATCAATTGTCCGCCTGAAGTGGCGATCGTCACGTTGACGCCAAAGTCGGCGGCTTAGCCCCGACGAAACCGCCGCCCTTCAACCTGCCATCCCCCATCAAGAATCATCTGCGCAGCCTCGGGATACGCCCGATGCTCCTCGGCGAGGATTCGCGCGGAAAGCGATTCCGCCGTATCCCCGGGGAGGACTGGCACAGCCCGCTGCACCACGATTGGCCCGCCATCCAGTTCCGCAGTGACGAGGTGGACGGTCACGCCACTCAGCTTCACGCCATGCTCAATCGCCTGCCGCTGCGCGTCCAGGCCCGGAAAGGCGGGCAACAAAGAGGGATGAATGTTGAGGATCGCATTCGGGAACGCATCGATGAGCGGTGTACCAACGAGTCGCATGAATCCGGCAAGGCAGACCAGACCAACCTCGCGCGCACGGAGCTCCCGCGCCAACGCACGATCGTAGTCATCTCTCGTCGGCCACGCGCGATGGGAGAGGCAAATAGCCTCGATCCCGGACGCCCGCGCTCGATCCAGACCCGCGGCATCTTCACGGTTGGAGATGACGACCGCGATCGAGGCATCGAGCCTGCCGTCCGCGATCGCGTCGATGAGTGCTTGAAGATTGCTTCCGCGTCCCGAGATGAGAACGCCGAGTCTGCGGTTCACTGCAGGTTCGCGTAGCTTACGCCTGGCGGCTCGCCCGGAACGACCTCACCGATCACACGCGCGTCTCGGCCACCGCGGGCCGCAAGCTCGCCGAGGAGCGCTTCTGCCTGATCGCGGCCGGTCACGATGATCAAGCCGATTCCCATGTTGAACGTGCGCATCATGTCGTCGATCGGAATGTTGCCGTTCTGCTGAAGCCACTTGAATATCTGGGGTACCTCCCACGCGGATCCGTCGACGACCGCCGCGGTGCCGTGCGGCAGCACGCGCGGCAGATTGTCCGTAATCCCTCCGCCGGTGATGTGCGCCATCGCTTTTATGCGACCGGCGTCGAGCAAAGGCCGGATAAACGGCAAGTACGATCGGTGCGGCTCGAGCAGCGCCTCACCCACGGTTCGCGACAGTTCGGGCACGTAACTGCTCACCTTGAGCTGCAGATGCTCGAAGATGACGCGCCGAGCCAGCGAATACCCGTTGGTATGCAGGCCAGACGAGGGGACGCCGACCAGCACATCGCCGACGGTGATGGTCCGGCCTGCAATCAGGCGTTGACGATCGACAACGCCGACGATGAATCCGGCGAGATCGTATTCGCCGTCGTTGTAAAACCCGGGCATCTCCGCGGTTTCGCCGCCAAGCAGCGCGCACCCGTTCGCGCGGCACGCCGCGGCCATGCCGCCGATGATCGATTCGGCGACGTCTGGCAACAGCCGGCCCGTCGCGAGATAGTCGAGAAAGAACAGCGGCTCGGCCCCCTGCACGAGGATGTCGTTGACACAGTGATTGACGAGATCGGCGCCGATCGTATCGTGGCGGTTGGCGAGGAACGCGACCTTCAGCTTGGTCCCGACGCCATCGGCGCTCGAGACGAGCACTGGCTCGCGGAACTGGCCCGGCTCGAGCCGGAACAACCCGCCAAAGGAGCCGATATCGGAGAGGACGCCGCTCGTGAACGTCGAGCGAGCGAGGCCACGGATGCGGCGGACGGTTTCGTTGCCCGCGTCGATGTCGACGCCGGAAGCCTTGTAGTCCATCAACGAACGACGGGATCTGTGACAGCTGTCGCGTGTATCGCCGGCTCTGGCTGTGGCGCGTCGGCGTTCAGCTTCAGCGCCAGCTGCAGGTAAGCCGTCTCGTCGCGCGGGAAGGCCACTGGGTAGACACCCGTATAGCACGACGTGCAGTATCTCGAGCGCCCTCCTTGAACGGCACTCGTCAGCCCATCGAGGCTGAGATATGCCACGCTGTCCGCGTCGAGGTACTTGCGTATCTCGTCGAGCGTGTGCGTGGCGGCAATCAGTTCGGACCGACGCGGCGTGTCAATGCCGTAGAAGCAGGGAGACACCGTCGGAGGGCAGCTGATGCGCATGTGGACTTCGCGCGCGCCCGCGCTCCTCACCATCCGCACGATCTTCCGGCTGGTCGTCCCGCGCACGATCGAATCGTCCACCAGCACGACGCGCTTGCCCTCGAGGATGCTGCGGACGGGGTTGAGCTTCACGCGCACCCCAAAATGGCGGATTGACTGTTGAGGCTCGATGAACGTGCGCCCGACGTAGTGATTCCGGATAAGGCCCATGCGCATCGGAATGGCCGACGCCTCCGCGTACCCGATGGCGGCGCAGACTCCTGAGTCAGGAATGGGGACGACCACGTCGGCGTCGACGTGCGCTTCCTGCGCGAGGGTGCGACCCAGCTGTGTCCGCACTTCGTTGACACTTTCGCCAAACACGTAGCTGTCGGGACGCGCGAAATAGACGTGCTCGAACACGCACTGCGACTGGCGGGCCGGCCCGAATGGCTTGATCGATTTCAGGCCGCCGGCACTCGCGATCACCACCTCACCGGCCTCGACGTCGCGCACGTAGGTCGCTCCGATCAAATCGAGCGCGCAGGTTTCAGAGCAGATCACCCAGGCGTCGCCGAGCTTGCCGATTGCGAGCGGACGGAATCCGTGCGGATCACGGACGCCGATGACGCGATCCCTGGTCATCATCACGAAGGAGAAGGCGCCGCGGACCTGCGAAATGGCGTCGACGATGGCCGCCTCGACACCTTCCTGGCGCGATCGGGCGAACAGATGCACGACAACCTCGGTGTCGCTGTTCGTCTGGAAGATGGCACCGCACCGGACCAGCGCGTCGCGCAGCTCACCGGCGTTCACCAGATTGCCGTTGTGGCAGACCGCGAGCTGGCCGTGGATGCTGTCGACGACGATCGGATGCGCGTTCGCGACGAGGCTTTCGCCGGCGGTGGAATATCGCACGTGTCCCACTGCCAGGGAGCCGGGCAACTTCGCCAGCGACTCGCTGTTGAAGGCCTCGTTTACGTACCCCATCGCCTTGTGGAGGCGAATCAGCGTACCGTCCGAGGCGGCGATGCCGGCACTCTCCTGCCCCCGATGCTGCAGCGCGTACAAACCGAGGTAGGTGAGGTTCGAGGCCTCGGAGTGACCGAAGATCCCGAACACGCCGCATTCGTCCTTGAACTTGTCGATCATTTAGTGGACCGTTCGCACTGATTGAGTACTAGTCACAACAGGCCTCCGAGCGCGATCTGCGGCCGCGACAACGGAGCGGCCCGTTAGTAATTCGGAAGAAACATGCCACTAGAGACCTTCCCAGTGTACGGTGTCATGCAATAGCCCGCGCGGGCTCGAAGTACCGCTCGATGGCCGTCGCCCATGTTTGTTCCGCCTCATTGAGCGGCTCGTCAAGCACCCTGCGGCCGTCTATCGCCACACGAATACCTGAGCCGCCCACGAGCCCGATGCGACGTGCCGAAACCCCTTCGCGAGCCGCCAACCCCAGCAAATCGGCCTCCCGTCCGGCGGCGACGGATACGATGACCCGCGACGCGGACTCGCTGAACAACGTGGCGATGTCACCCAATCCTGGGGTGGCGGACGCGACCCCCGGCAGTTCGACATCCGCGCCGAGGCCCGTACCGATGCAGCACTCGGTCAGCGTCACCGCGAAGCCTCCCTCCGAACAGTCCTGCGCGGAGCGAATGATCCCCGTGGCCGCACCTTCGATCAGAACGCGGTGCAGCGCTGCCTCGCGCCCGAGGTCGAGCGCGGGCGGCACGCCGCGAATCAGGCCGTGCATCACTTTCAGGTATTCGCTGCCACCAAGCTCGTCGCGTGTATCGCCCAACATGATGACGACATCACCGGCGGCCTGGAATGCACGGCGGACCACCGTATCCGCCTCTTCGATCAGTCCGACCACCCCAAGCACCGGTGTCGGGAGCACCCCGCGGCCGTCGGTTTCGTTGTAGAGGCTGACGTTGCCGCCGGTGATCGGAATGCCCAACGTCCGACATGCCGCGCCCATCCCCTCGACGGCCTTGGCGAACTGCCACATGATCTCGGGCCGCTCGGGATTGCCGAAGTTGAGGCAGTTGGTGGCGCCGATTGGAACACCGCCGGCGCACGCGACGTTCCGCGCCGCCTCGGCAACCGCTAACTGGGCGCCCACAAACGGATCGAGGTAGACAAAGCGGCCGTTGCAATCGACCGACATCGCCAGCGCGCGATTCGTGCCCTTGACGCGCACGACGCCCGCGCCCATTCCAGGCATGACGAGCGTATTGGTACGCACCATGTGGTCGTATTGGCGGTAAACCCACCGCTTGCTTGCGATCGTCGGTGACCCAAGCAAGCGCCTGAAGACTTCCGCCGGCGCGGCCGGCTTGCCGAGCGACCCAAAGGAGAGCTGCTGCACTTCCTTGAGGTAGGCCGGCTCCACCATCGGCCGCCGGTACACCGGCGCCTCGTCTGTCAGCGCGCCGTTCGGAATCTCCGCAACGACCTCGCCGCGGTTCTTTACTCGCAGCTTGCCGTCGGTTGTCACCTCACCCACGCGAACCGCGTGAAGATCCCATTTCTCGAAGATCTGCTCGACTTCCGCTTCGCGGCCCCGCTTGACGACCATCAGCATGCGCTCCTGCGACTCGGAGAGCATGATTTCGTACGGCGTCATGCCGCTCTCGCGCTGCGGCACCAGTGACACGTCGATCTCGACACCCGCACCGCCACGCGATCCCATTTCCGACGTGGAGCAGGTCAATCCCGCCGCGCCCATGTCCTGGATGCCGATGAGCGCATCGGTCTTCATGACCTCGAGGCACGCTTCGAGGAGGAGCTTCTCCATGAACGGATCGCCGACCTGTACCGCGGGACGTTTTTCCGCTGATTTGTCGTCGAACTCCGCCGACGCCATCGTCGCGCCATGGATCCCGTCGCGGCCGGTTTTGGCGCCCACGTAGTAGACCGCGTTGCCCGCGCCGGAGGCGACACCCTTGATGATGTCGGCGGCGTTGGCGATTCCGAGACAGAACACGTTGACGAGCGGGTTGCCGGTGTAACTTTCGTCGAAACCGACCTCACCGCCGACTGTCGGGATGCCAATGCTGTTGCCGTAGCCCGCAATTCCTGCGACGACGCCGGCAAAGGTACGGCGCACGAGCGGATCATCGAGCGATCCGAAGCGCAGTGAGTTGAGGAGTGCGATTGGCCGCGCGCCCATCGTGAAAATGTCGCGAATGATGCCGCCCACGCCGGTTGCGGCGCCCTGGTACGGCTCGATGAACGAGGGATGGTTGTGCGATTCGATCTTGAAGACCGCCGCCAGCCCGTCACCGATGTCAACGGCGCCGGCGTTCTCGCCGGGACCCTGCAGCACACGCGGCCCGGTCGTCGGCAGCGTTCTCAGGTGCACGCGGGAACTCTTGTAGCTGCAGTGTTCCGACCACATGACGGAGAAGATGCCGAGCTCCGTCAGCGTCGGCTCGCGCTTCAGCGCGTCGACGATCCGTTGATATTCGTCCGGCTTGAGGCCATGGCGCTCGAGAACATCCGGAGCGATTGTCATCTCGCCGCCGCAAACGCGCCCTGCGTCACGGCGCGCACGACCGAGTCGAAGAGGACCCGCCCGTCGGAGCTGCCGAGCGCCAGCTCGCAGGCGCGTTCCGGGTGCGGCATGAGGCCGACGACATTCCGTCGCTCGTTGCAGAGACCGGCGATGTTGCTGACCGATCCGTTTGGATTGGCGTCCTCGGTCTCGACCCCATCGGCGTTCGTATAGCGAAAGACCACCTGGCGATTCTTGTCGAGCCGCGCAACGACGTCCGGCTCCGCGTAGTAATTGCCTTCGCCGTGGGCGATCGGGATGCGGAGCACCTGCCCTGGGCGGCACGCGAGGGTGAACGGCGTGTCCGTCTGCTCGGTCTTGATCAGGACGTGCTCGCACTGAAACTTGACGCTGCGGTTCCGAAGCATCGCACCGGGAAGCATGCCCGCCTCGAGCAGCACCTGGAAGCCGTTGCAGATCCCGAGGACCGGTCCCCCGGCGTCGGCGAATTTCCTGACCGCCGTCATGACTGGTGAAAAGCGCGCAATCGCGCCGGTCCGCAGGTAGTCGCCGTGCGCGAAACCGCCGGGCAGGATGACCGCGTCGGCGTTCCCGAGACTCGTGTCCTTGTGCCACACATACTCCGCCTGCTGGCCGAGCACGTGCGTCGCGGCGTAGTGCGCATCGTGGTCGCAGTTGGATCCGGGGAACACAACGACGGCGAACTTCATGCGGTCACCTCGTCGACGATCTCGATGCGATAGCTTTCGATGACGGGGTTCGACAGGAGCTTGTCGGCCGCCTCGGAGGCCAGGCGACGCGCGTCATCCGGGCTGCGCGCGTCGACATCCAGCTCGAAGTACTTCCCCTGCCGGACATCTCTTACGGCGGCAAAGCCGAGCGTGTGCAGCGCGTCGGTCACCGTCTTCCCCTGTGGATCGAATACCGATGGTTTCAAAGTGACAAACACGCGGGCACGCATGAAACGCTACCTCCCTACGGGCCTGTTGAAGCCGGCCCCCACGACTTCCGGTCGATCTTCAAATACCCGGTGAAATATCTCGTCGACGTGCTTCAACTGCTCGTCGAGATCGAAGGCGCGCTCGATCTCGGCCGGAGGAAGCACCCGAGTGACGTCGGTATCGACCAGGAGGAGCGCCTTGAAGTCGCGCGCCTCATGGAAGGCGCGCATCGCGTTGCGCTGCACCCAATCGTAGGCCTGCTCCCGTGACACACCACGGCGCGCCAGCTCCAGCAGCACGGTGCCCGAGAACACCACGCCCCGCGAGCGGTCAAGGTTTTCCTTCATGCGCTCCGGATAGACGACCATCCCGGACACGATACGGGTAAAGCGGCGCAGCATGTGATCGAGCACGGTAAAGCTGTCAGGCAGGATGACGCGCTCGACGGACGAATGCGAGATGTCGCGCTCGTGCCAGAGGGCGTTGTTCTCGAACGCGGCGCCCGCATTGGCGCGAAGCAGCCGCGCAAGGCCGACGACCTGCTCGCATCCGATCGGATTTCGCTTGTGCGGCATCGCCGACGAACCCTTCTGCCCTTTCGCAAACGGTTCCTCGACCTCGCCGATCTCCGTTTTCTGCAGTCCGCGGATTTCGAGCGCGAACTTCTCCAGCGACGAACCCGTGATCGCAAGGGCGGACAGCAGTTCCGAATGCCGATCCCGTTGAATGACCTGCGATGCCACCGGCGCCGGCTGGAGACTCAGCGTGCGGCAGACGTCGGCTTCGACGGACGGAGGGAGGTGGGCGAATGTGCCCACGGCGCCGGACAGCTTCCCGACCGCGACCGCCTCACGCGCGCGCTCGACCCGTGCCACGTCGCGCGCCAACTCCGCGTACCAGAGTGCCAGCTTCAACCCGAAGGTCATCGGCTCGGCATGCACGCCATGGGTGCGGCCAATCATCGGAGTACGGCGATGCTCGTCGGCGCGGAAGCGCACCGCCTGCATCAGCCCGTCGAGGCCTTCCAGGAGCAGGTCGCACGCGTCGCGCATCTGAAGGGCCTGCGCGGTGTCTATGACGTCGGAGGAGGTGAGACCGAAATGGAGCCACCGGGCCGAAGGGCCAACGCGCTCGGCAACTGCGGTGGTGAACGCGATCACGTCGTGCTGCGTGACCAGTTCGATCTCCTCGATGCGGTCGATGTCGAAGGCGGCGCGGGCGCGGATGTCGTCCGCCGCTTCTTGAGGCACGATCCCGGCCCGGGCCATCGCGTCGACCGCGGCCAATTCAACCTGCAGCCAGGTTTCGTATTTCCGCTGGTCGCTCCAGATGCGACCCATTTCCGGGTGCGTGTACCTCGGTATCATCCCAGCGAAAGTCGCTCCGGCGTAATCTCCAGGCCGTTGACCGCGCCCAGCACGGTCGCCGCAAGCGCGCCGTCGCGGAGCAGGTCGCGCGCCACCCGTTGCACTTCGTCCGTGGAGACCCGCTCCACGCCCTCCAGCGTTTCATCGAGGCCGAACTGTCGGTCGAAGTAGATTTCCTGCCGCGCGAGATGCGACATTCGGCTCGACGTGCTCTCGAGATTCAGCATGAGGCTGCCCTTGAGATGATCCTTGGCGCGTCGAAGCTCCGGTTCGGGCAGGGGCTCGTCCTTCATCCGCCTCAGTTCCGCGACCACGACGTCAATCAGTTCGCCGATCGCGTGGTTGGCGCATCCGGCATAAATGGTCATCGAACCGGCATCGCGGTACGCACTGAGACCGCTGAACACCGCGTACGCCAGCCCGCGCTTCTCGCGGACATTCTGAAACAGACGCGAGCTCATCGAGCCGCCAAGGATCGTGTTGAGAACGTAGCTCGAATACCGATCCTTGTGATCCTGCTGATAGCTGCTCGTGCCGAGGCAGACGTGACTTTGCTCGAGCTCCTTGTTGCGGATGATGATGCGCGGAACGACACGGGGAGGCGCGTCTGACAGCTGCCAGTTTTCGCTCGGAACGGACCCGAACGCCCGCTCCACGATGTCGCGTACCTGTTGGTGCTCGATGTTGCCGACGGCGGCAATGATCATGTTCGGCGCGGTGTACACCCCGCCGAAGTATCGCCGTAGCCCCTCGACCGTCAGCGCTTCGACGGTCTCCTTCGTGCCGAGGATCGGACGGCCAAGCGGGTGGCCTTCCCAGAAACTCTCGGTAAAGAGCTCGTGGACCAGATCGTCAGGCGTGTCCTCGACCATCTTGATCTCTTCGAGTACCACCTTCTTCTCGCGATCGATGTCGTTTTCGCTGAACGCCGGCCGCCTCACGATGTCCGAAAGGACGTCAACGGCAAGCGGGAGGTGTTCGTCGAGCACCTTGATGTAGTAGCTCGCGTACTCCTTCGCCGTGAACGCGTCCATCTGGCCGCCGATCGAGTCGATCGTCTGCGCGATGTCCTCGGCGCTGCGGGTCGCCGTCCCTTTGAAGAGCATGTGCTCGACAAAATGCGCGATGCCGCTCTGCTCCTGCGGCTCGTGGCGCGAGCCGCGGGCGAGCCACACGCCGATGCTGACGGACCTGACATGAGGCATCCGCTCGGTGAGGAGCCGGAGACCGTTAGGGAGCACGTCACGGACGATGAGTGGTTGAGTCACGGATGCGTTGGGAAATCAGTCGGTGCCGGGGCCCGAGCCGGTCAACACCACGACGCGGTCTCATTCACAGAGCACGCCGCAAACCGTTGACAGACAGGGAATTAGAAGAACATACGAATCATAACATGCGGCGGATTCCGGCTGCAATAACGAAAGGGTGCCTCATGCGTCTCGTCCACGCCGATACCCCCGTTGCGGCATGTTCGATTTGCTAGAATCGAATGCTCGCATCTTCCACGAAATGCGGGACATAGCATGAGCACCGCGCCATTGGATCTTGCTGAGCTCGAAATTCTCGAGCTGGAAGCTGCCCTCGAAGCAAAAGGCGGCGAGCGCTTCCACGCGCGACAGGTCTACCGCTGGATCTACAAACGCGGCGTCGTTGATTTCGAGCGAATGACCGATCTCTCGAAGGGTCTGCGCTTACAGCTTGCCTCTGAATTCATGCTTACCACGCCGGTTGTCATGTCGGAGAGCCGGTCGATCGACGGCACGCGTAAATTCGTGCTCGAACTCGCGGACGGTCGCCGTATCGAGGCTGTGTTCATCCCCGACACGCCCGCAATGACGTTCTGCATCTCGACGCAGGTCGGATGCGCCATGGGTTGCGGCTTCTGCCTGACGGGGAAGATGGGGCTGGTTCGCAATCTGACGGCCGGTGAAATCGCAGGTCAGGTTCGCGTCCTGGCCCAGGCCACTGGTCTGCTCGATCGTCCGTTCAATATCGTCCTCATGGGGATGGGCGAGCCGCTGCACAACTACGACAACACGATGAAGGCGCTCCGCATCCTTCATGCAGAGGAGGGCCTCGCTGTGTCGCCCAGGCGTGTCACGTTGTCGACGGTCGGGATTGTTCCCGGATTGCAGCGTCTGGCGCACGAGCCACTGATGCCGAACCTCGCGATTTCGCTGCACGCGACGACCGACGAGCAGCGGACGGAGCTCGTGCCGCCCAATCGGAAGTATCCGCTGGCCGAGATCCTCGAGACGTGCCGACGGTTCCCGTTGAAGAAGCGAAGCCGCATCACGTTCGAATACGTGATGCTCAGCGGCGTCAACGACACACCGGAAGATGCGCGTCGGCTCGCGCGCCTGCTGTCCGGGATCAAGTCCAAGGTCAACTTGATTCCGCTGAACCCCGCGCCAGGCATTCCGTACGAGCGGCCTTCTGATGAACGAATCGATCGATTCGCTCAGATCCTGGCCGACCGTCACCTGACCGTCTCGGTGCGTAAGAGCCGCGGGCGCGATATCCGCGCGGCGTGTGGTCAATTGATTGTCGAAGGGGGCGTCAAGAAATCGGCCGCGCAGCAGATGGCGCTCTTAATGGGTTAGCGCCCGGCCGACGAGCGGATCCGCGCTGTCGATTTCAACATCAACCCAGGTGTTCCGCGGTCGCGGTTCGGCGATTCTGACCTTCAGATAGTTTCCCGTCACAACGGACCTCCCGTCGTCCACGGTCAGTGCCCGCAGGGTCAGGCCCACCTGCGATCGCCGAAACTGCGCCGCCTTCCGCTCCCCTATAGCGCGAATCTCCCGGGCGCGCGCGCGGATGTCATTGCCGTCAACTTTATCCGGCATCCGCGTCGCATCGGTGCCGGGACGATCCGAGTACGGGAAGACGTGGAGGTAGGTCACGGGCAGCGCGTCGAGCACAACGCGCATCACGTCGAAATGCTGCGCGGTCTCGCCGGGGAAGCCGACGATGACGTCCGTACCTACCGACGCGTGGGGAAGACGGGCGCGGATATCGTCGACGAGATCGCGGTAATACCCGGCCGTGTAGGGCCGCTTCATCGCCGCGAGCATCGCGTCCGACCCGTGCTGGAGCGGAAGGTGAAAATGCGCGGCGATCCTCGCCGAACGTGCAGCAGCGTCGATAATCTCCGGCGTGCAGTCCATCGGCTCGAGCGAGCTGACACGAAATAGCACGTCGTCCGGCCAGTCGCACAGCACCCGGACAAGGTGCGCGAGCGTGGTGCCGTCGCCCAGATCGCGCCCGTATGATCCGAGATGCACGCCGGTGATCGCAATTTCGCGGTAGCCCGCATCGACGGCGAGTCGAATGTCACGAATCACGTCACCTGGAGGTCGTGAACGGCCGGCGCCACGTGTGCGCGGGATGATGCAGTAACTGCACGCTTCGTCGCATCCAGTTTGAACGCGCAGTATCAATGCAGTCCGGCCGGCAACTCCTGGCTCCAACGCCAGCCCGCAGGGACCCTCTCCCCCGTCGAACCTCCGCGCCGTCGTCAACTCGCCTGCGGCGTCGAGCGCGGCGACGAGCGTCTCCTTCGCGTCGTTGCTCACGACCCGCACGACGTTCGGAAGCTCGCTGATTTCCTCGGGCCGGCGCGTCGCATAGCAACCGGTGACAACCACCTTCACGCCCGGGTTGCTGCGGACAATCCGCCTGATCGTCTGTCGCGTCCCTTGGTCGGCACTCGCCGTCACCGAGCAGGTGTTGATGACGACAAGATCGGCGTCCTCGGGCGGCGCATCGACGGCACCGCGGCGGCGAAGATGTTCTTCGATGACAAAGGAGTCCGCCTGGTTCACGCGGCAGCCGAACGTGACGATGGCGTACTTCATAGGGGGTCAGACCCCATTTTGGTTCGCGTAATGGGGTCAGACCCCATCAAGGCTTTGCGACCGATGTCGGTGCGAACCTGCATGCCGTCGAACCGGACGTGCGACGCGGCGGCGTACGCAGTATCGATTGCGTCACGGTACGTGGCGCCGCGGCCCACCACGGTCAGCACACGACCACCAGCGGTCACGATCCGCCCATCCTGCCGCGCAGTTCCGGCGTGAAATACCAGCGCGTTGGGCACACGGTCCGCTACGTCGAGGCCGGTAATCGGCTTTCCGGTCTCTACCGCATCGGGATAGCCGCCGGCCGCCAGCACGACACCAACGTGCGGCTCGTTCCGGAATCGCGCCGCTCGCGACGGGAGCACGCCTGTCGCCGCGGCACCGAGCAGCCAGGACAGATCTTCGTCGAGCATCGGGAGCACGACCTGTGCCTCGGGATCACCAAAGCGCACATTGAACTCGATCGCCTTGGGACCGTCGCTGGTCAGCATCAGACCGACATACAGGAATCCGCGATAGGGCCTGCCTTCGCGTTGCATCCCGTCGAGGACGGGCCGCACGATCTCATCGAGTACACGACGCTCCACGTCCGCTGTTACCAGCGGGCTCGGCGCGAACGCACCCATACCGCCCGTGTTTGGTCCCCGGTCGTCGTCGAAAATGCGTTTGTGATCCTGCGCGGAAGACAGCGACATGAACGCGGTGCCGTCGGCAAGGACGAAGTACGACGCCTCCTGGCCGGTCAGGAACTCTTCCAGTACGACCCGCTCGCCGGATACACCGAAGCGCCGGTCGATCATTACCGTGCGAATCGCCGCGGCCGCCGCCGGACGATCCTCAGCGATCACGACGCCCTTGCCTGCGGCCAGACCGTCGGCCTTGATCACGACGGGATAGCCGAACTCACCGCTGGCAATCGCCGCGAACGCCGATTCCGCCGAGTCGCAGATCCGAAAGCGCGCCGTCGGCACACGATGCCGCGCCATGAAGTCCTTCGCGAACGCCTTGCTCGATTCGAGCTCCGCGGCGGCCGCGGACGGACCGACGATCGGAAGATGGTCGGACGCGAACGCGTCCGCTATACCGCGACTGAGAGGGACCTCGGGACCGACGACTGTGAGGTCGACGCGCTCGCGACGGGCGATGCTCAAGAGATCCGCTGGTTTGCCGGAATCGGCAGGTATGCAGCGCGCGATGGCACCGATGCCGGGGTTCCCGGGAGCGCACAGTACCTCCGTAACCGTGCGCTCGCGCGACAGCTTCCACGCAAACGCGTGCTCCCGTGCACCGCCACCGACAACGAGGATCTTCACGTGAATCCGAGGTAACTAACTGCAGGACAGCTATTTACCCTCTGAAATCGTGCTGGAATCAGGGATCGGAACACACGCGGACTTAGCCCGACTATTTCGTTGACGTGGCGAGGTGTTGCGCCTAGAATCCGCGCCTGCCTGTGATAGCGTAGCATGTTCGGCCCTTCTATAAGGGCCATCACAGGGAGCCACCAGGCCGGTGAGGGGGTGTTTCACAGCGTGGCTGAAGTCAAGATTCAGGAGGGCGAATCCATCGAGAGCGCTCTCCGGCGGTTCAAGCGGAAGGTGCAGCAGGAAGACATCATCAAGGACATCAAAAAGCACTCCTTCTACCTGAAACCGGGGGACAAGCGGCGAGCCAAGCAGGCGTTGGCGCGCAAGCGTAATCGCAAGAAGCTCCGGCGCGAATCGGAGTAGCGCGGCGGGGCCCGGATCGACGAACAAAGGTGGCGACCGATGGAGTTCCAGGACAAGGCCCTGAGGTGTGTGGACTGCGCGTCGGAGTTCATCTGGACAGCGGGTGAACAGCTCTTCTTCGCTGACAAACAGTTCAAAAACGAGCCGAAGCGCTGCAAGGCGTGCAAGGCGAAACGAGCGAACCGGGTGAGCGCCGGGCCGTCGATGCGCGATCGCGTCGAGACCCAGGCCACCTGCTCGGCGTGCGGCAAGGACACCACGGTGCCCTTCCGTCCCACGCAGGGCCGACCGGTCTTCTGCAAGGAATGCTTCCAGCAACGGAAGTTTGCAGGCGCCGGCGGGTAGACGTTCCGAGGCTCCACGTTCGCTACTGAAGTGAAATGCAGAAAGGCCAGACGTCGCGTCTGGCCTTTCCATTTATAATTGCAATCTTCTCTCGAAGATTGAACGTGAGGCGTGTGTAAATGCAGATCGAAGAACGGCCCCTGGGCGATATCGTCGTCCTGGATCTCAAAGGCAAGATGACGCTGGGCGAAGGCGACGAGCTGCTCAAGGACAAGATCAACAGCCTCGTTCACCAGGGCCGGCGGAAAGTGGTGCTCAACCTCGAAGGCGTGCCGTACATCGACAGCGCGGGCCTCGGCGAAATCGTCCGGACCTATACGACGATCAGCCGGCAGGGGGGCAGTATGAAGCTGCTCAACCTCACGAAGCGGATCACCGACCTCCTCTCGATCACGAAGCTGCTCACGGTGTTCGAGACCTACGACAACGAAGCGGACGCAGTTCGCAGCTTCTCCTCCGCAAAGGTATAGCCGGCACGCTCCTCCGGGAGCGGCCGCGCGGTCATGGCCCGCGTATCACCTTCACCACCTCCCGTGACCGACGCAGCGCCAACGCCTGTCGTGCGGGATCGCTCGACCATCCATCTCCTGTTGATCTCGCTTCGTCCCGAGCAATGGACGAAGAATCTGCTGGTCCTCGCGGGCGTCGTGTTCGGCGGGCGGTTGACGGACCCCCGATCGGTCGAGATCGCGCTCGGCGCGTTTGCGATCTTCTGCGCGCTGTCGGGCGCGGTCTACCTCTTCAACGACGTCGCCGATCGCGCGGCCGACCAAAACCACCCGCTGAAACGCGAGCGGCCGATTGCGTCGGGCCGGCTCTCGGTAACGACGGCGCTGGTCGCCGGCCTTGTCCTCGGCATCGCGGGCGTGCAGGCAGCGTTCATGATCCGCACCGAGCTGGGGGTCGTCGCCGGCACGTACGTGACGATGTTGTTGATCTATTCCGCTGCGCTCAAGCATGTCGTGATCGTGGACGTGCTCATGATCGCTGCCGGCTTCGTGCTTCGCGCGATCGCAGGGGCGGTTGCCGTGGACGTTCCGATCGGGCACTGGCTGCTCGTCTGCACGACGCTGCTGGCGCTCTTCCTCGCCCTGAGCAAGCGCCGCCACGAGCTGACCCTGCTGGCCGAAGGGGCGACCGATCACAGGCGCATCCTGGAGGAGTACTCGCCGTATCTCCTGGATCAGATGATCGGGGCTGTGACCTCCTCGACCCTGATTGCGTATACGGTGTATGCCACCAGCACCGACACGGCCGCCCGGCTGGGAACGGCCAAGCTCGGCCTGACAATACCTTTTGTGCTCTACGGGATCTTCCGATATCTCTATCTGGTGCACCAGAAACGTGGAGGGGGCAGCCCCGCCGCGATGCTGCTGACAGACAGGCCCCTTCTGGGCTGCGTTGCGCTGTGGGCGGCCACCGTGATCGCGCTTCTGTATTCGCCGCTGGGAAAGTAAATGCCAGTTACCACGATCGAAGCGCCGTCGAAACCCGAAGCGGCGCCTCACACGCGTACGGCGCGAGTAGCGGTCGTCCGCACCACGCCCGGGACGGTCCTGACCGATTACGCGCGCGTCATGGATCTCGCCGGCTACCGCGACACTCTCGCGCGCGACTGCGACACGCTCATCAAGCTCAATTTGTCCTGGACAAAGTATTTCCCTGCGTGCTCTTCACAGCCGTGGCAAGTGGACGGCGTCGTCGGGAAGATGCTGGCGGATGGCTTCTTTCGCGAACGGTTGATCCCCATCGAGAACAAGACAGTCGTCACATCCCCTCGAGAGGGATGCCGCAACAACCGCTGGGAGCCGGTGCTGAATCGCCATGGCCTCACGTTCACGCCGCTGACCGATGTGGAATGGCGCATCTACCGGTTCAAGAGCCCGCTCCTGAAACTGAACGACATCTTTCCTGAAGGCATTCAGATTCCTGCGATTTACCCGGGACGGCAGATCCTCCATCTTCCCACCGTGAAGACGCACGGTCATGCCGTGATGACCGGATCGGTGAAGAATTCCTTTGGCGGGCTGCTGCGCGAGGTGCGTCACTACGCTCACAAGTACATGCACGAAGTGCTGGTCGACCTCTTGTACATGCAGCGTGAGCTGCACCCGGCCGTCTTCACCGTGATGGACGGGACCGTCGCCGGCGATGGTGCGGGCCCGCGCACGATGATTCCGCGCGTGAAGAACCTGGTTCTCGCGGCGACCGATTCCGTCGCGATCGACGCGATCGCGGCGCAGCTCATGGGGTTCGACCCGATGTCGATCCCGTTCCTCCGGATGGCGCACGAGAGGGGCCTCGGTATCGCCGATCCGCGGCAGATCGAGCTCGTCGGCGACGACGTCTCGATGGAAAACTTTGGATTCCAGACGAAGAAATCATTGGTCATCTGGGGCGACCAGATGATCCGCAAGGGCTTTCTCCGCCCGCTCGAGCGCGTCCTGCTGCACTCGCCGCTGATGGTGTGGGCGCCGTTCGCGTCGAACGTGTACCACGACGTGGTGTGGTATCCGACGATCGGTCAATCCCGCATCCGCGAGTTCATGCGGACGGGATGGGGACAGCTATTTCAAAAATACTGAGCATTCACTGATGGATCACAATCAGCAAGGACGCCGCGGCGGACATTTCCACAACCGCGGTCGGCGCGGCCCCGACAGGCGGGGCCCGGAGCGGCGACAGCCGCCCCCACCCGAGCAGATCAACCGTGGCGATCGGGTCGATGTCGAGCAGATCATGCGAGACATCCGTGCGCGTATCTCGCAGCGCAGCGGAATCGACCTCTCGAACCAGCAGATACAGGAGCTGGCCGCCCGGCGTCTGGAGGCCATCCTCGATCCCCGGGCCCTGAAGCCCGGCCTGCTCGATCAGCTGCGGCGCGGTGCGGGTGACCGACAACAGCCATCGCAGGCCGCTCCAGCATTGCCGCCTCTGTTTGAGGAGGTGAATCTGTACGACTCGCCCAGCGGGCTGCTGCGTTTTGTCCGCAAGGTGCTGAACCCGATCCTGCGACTTTTCTTCAATCCCACTCCGATTGCGCATGCGCTAGCCGTCCAGGGACGCCTGAACGCCGACGCCGCCATGCGCGAGACCGAGCGCGAGCGCCGCCAGACCGAGTGGAACGCGTTGCACTACGAAATCCTGCAGCGGCTTGTTACCGAAGTCGCGCGCGTCAGCCTCGAGGCGCAAAGTCTTTCTCTCCGCGTCGAGTCGTTGAGCACGCGTGTCGACTTCAACGATCGTCGCGTCCGCACCTTCGAGGGCACGCAGGTCCGCGCACCGCGCCCGCAGGACACGGCGGCCGCACCGCAGCCGCAACCCGGCGCCGCCGCGGCTGCGCCACTGGAGCCGACCGCCGCCGCTCAGCCGCCGACCGAGGGCCAGCAGGGACAGCCAGGACAGCCTCAGCCTGGCGACCCGCCTCGCCGCCGGCGTCGCCGCCGCCGTGGCCGCCGTGGCATGGGCGCAGGCACCAGCGTGCCCCCCGAGACCGCGGCCGGAGCACCCTCAACTCCCGGTGTCAGCGACATGGAATCGGAAGGCGAGACAGACGAAGGATTCGACGACGAGCCGGCCGCTGAGGAAGCAATGACGAACAGCGTTGAAACACCTTCCTCGGATGCCGTCTCGCGTGACGATTTACCTCCTCGCATTCCGGAGGAATGACCACTCGGCAAGGTCAGACTCACCAGGAGCGTAGTCGAGGGATGAAGCTTGCCGTCGTGGTGCAGCGGTACGGCGCCAATATCAGCGGCGGCGCCGAGTTGCACGCTAGATACGTCGCCGAGCGCCTTGTACGCCATGCGGACGTACGCGTGCTAACCACGTGCGCGCGCGACTACGTGACATGGCGTAACGAACTTCCGGCCGGCGCAGATACGGTCAACGGTGTTGCCGTCGAGCGCTTTCCAGTTACGCAAGAGCGCGACGACGCGGATTTCGGCAAGCGTTCGACGCAGGTCTTCACACGGCACCATTCGTTGCACGATGAGTTGGAATGGCTGGAGAGTGAGGGTCCTGTCAGCCCTGCACTGATCGAACGTGTCACCGCAAATCCGGATGAGTTCGACTTCGTCGTCGTGTTCAGCGCGCGCTATTACCACGCCTATCACACCGCGCGGGGCGTGCCCTTGCGCACCGTGCTCGTTCCGACGGCAGAACGCGATCCGGCCCTTGGACTCGGCCTCTTCGGACCTGTGTTTCGCGGCGTGCGCGCGATCATGTACAACTCGTACGAGGAACGGGCGTTGATTCAAGCCGTCTCGTCCAACGAGCAGGTCCCGGGCGTGATTGTGGGTGTCGGGTCCGAGATTCCTCAGGTCGTCGAACCGGCGCGCGTACGGAAGAAGTTTGGTCTCGATGGACCCTACGTGATCTACGTCGGTCGCATCGACGTCAACAAAGGCTGCATGGAGTTGTTCGACTTCTTCATTCGGTACGTCGACGGACACCCGCACCCGCCGTCACTGATGCTGATCGGGACACCGGTGCTCGACATTCCCTCTCATCCGCGCATCAGGCACCTCGGCTTCGTGGATGACCAGGACAAGTTCGACGCGATCGCGGGGGCGGCGGCGCTCATCATGCCGTCGTACTATGAAAGTCTTTCGATGGTGGCGCTCGAGGCCTGGGCGCTCGGGACGCCGGTCATCGCCAACGCGCGATGCGACGTACTGCTCGGGCAGTGCCTCCGGAGCAACAGCGGCCTCTATTACACGAACGACTCGGAGTTTGCCGGCGTGCTCGATCGGCTCCTGGAGGACCCCAGCCTTGCCGAAACGCTTGGGCGAAACGGCCGCGAATTTTTCGAGCGAAATTACAGCTGGCCTGTCATCGAACGGAAGTATCTCGACATGTTTGCGGAACTGTCGTCCAATCCGCCTACGCATCGCATGGAGGGCCTTCCGGGATGGCTGTCCCGGCGGCAGCGCACGATGCGTCCGGCGGCCGAGGTCGTGGATCGGCTGCCGTCCGGCCCGGTGATCGACACACCGGCATCGCGCGGAGCTATCGCATGAAGCTCGCTTTCATCACACCGCGTTACGGAGGCGAAATCACGACCGGCGCCGAGCACGCATGCCGTCTGCTCGCGGAACAGCTCAAAGAACGGCACGACGTGGAAGTCGTGACGACGGCAGCGCGCGACCCCCGCACTTGGAAGAACGAGTACGGCGAGGGCACCGATCGCGTGCGCGGCGTCCTGGTCCGGCGCTTTTCCGTCAACCAACTCCACGACCCGCACACGTTCAAGGAGTTCACTGACAGGATCCTCGGTGCACCGCGATCGCGCGATGAGGAGATGGACTGGGTACGGCGGCTCGGCCCGTCAGCGCCGGGGTTGATTGAACACCTGAAGCGGCAGCACCGCTCGTACGACGCGCTGGTCTTCTTCTCGCTGTTCCACGCGACCACCGTCCAGGGCCTCGCGGTCGCCCCCGAGCGAAGCATCCTGTTTCCGTGCCTGCGCCTCAGCCCCATTCTCCGATTCGGCCTGTGGCCTGATGTCGTGTCCTCGGCGCGGACGATTGGCTTGTTGTCCGGTTCCGAACGCCGTCTGCTCCGATCGTTTCTTCGGGTCGGCACCGGGCAGGAGGAACTGGTGGGAATCGGCGTTGAGCCGGCTCAACGCCAGGTGTATCCACGACACCAGCAGGATCCGGCCGACGATGCGGTCGATGACGATAGGGCAACCGACTCGGACGTATCTCCCTCACCTGAGGACGAGCGAGCCGATCGAGGGGTCCCGTTCCGGCGCCGGCATCGTCTGTATGGGCCGATCGCGCTCTACGGTGGTCGCGTCGAACCGGACAACGGCTGTGAGGAGATGCTCGATTACTTCGACAGCTATGCTGCGGCCGACGGCGACACGTCGCTCGTTCTGATGGGCGTCAAGATGATGCGAGTGCCTGACGAACCGTACCTGCGGCAGGCAGGCGTCCTGCCCGATCGGGACCGGATGGTCGCGTACGAGGCTGCCGACGTCACGCTCGTGCCAGGATTCGACGATCCCCTCGCGCAGTCGGTCCTCGAGAGTTTTGCCGTGGGCACACCCGTGCTGGCGAGTGCGCGCAACGATGCGGCCGTCGAGCACTGCCGGCGCGCGAACGGCGGGCTCTACTATGCCAACCGCGATGAGTTCGTCGAGGGGCTGCGCATCCTCATGACCGGGTCAAAGCTGCGCGAGCAGCTCGGCGAGAGCGGGCGTCAGTATGTGCGGCAGCACTATCGGTGGGATGCGGTCCTCGGCCGCTTCGAGCGGCTCGTCATGGCCGTCAGAAACCGGGCGTGATTATTCGCGCGTGAACTGAGTCGGCGACGACGTCTGACGCGACTTCGAGGAGCCGCCCTCGTCGGCGTCGTCATTGCCCGCGCCCTTCCTGCCGCGGCGGATCCCGATTTCGTACCGCTTGATCATCTCGTTGAGCGTGGTGGGCTTGATGCCAAGCAGCTCGGCAGCCCGCTTCTGCACGCCACCCGCCGCCTCTAACGTCGATTCGATCAGCCGCTTCTCGACGTTCGTGATGACGTCCTTGAACGAGATGCCTTCCGGCGGCACGACGAATTTCGGGATTTGAAACGCGGGCGCCGTGCGGACATGTTCCGGGATCAGCTCGGTTCCGATGCGCGGCCCGGTCGCGAGCACCACCGCGCGCTCCATGACGTTCTCGAGCTCGCGCACGTTCCCGGGCCAGTGGTATTCCATCATCAAATCGAGCGCGTCTGCGGTGAGCTCGAGGTCCGTCTTGTTGTTGTCTTTGCCGTACTTGACGAGGAAGTGCTGCGCGAGAACGGGGATGTCGTCCTTCCGCTGCCGCAGGGGCGGAAGATAGATGTTGATGACGTGCAGCCGGTAGTAGAGGTCCTCCCTGAACCGGTCCGCATCCATCATCTGCTTCAGGTCGCAGTTGGTGGCAGCGATGATCCGCACGTCCACCTTGATCGTCTCCATCCCCCCCAGGCGCATGAACTCACGTTCCTGGATCACGCGCAGCAGCTTGGCCTGGGTCTCGAGCGGGATGTTACCGATCTCGTCGAAGAAGATCGTTCCCTTGTCCGCCATGTCGCAGAGACCCTTCTTCGGGTATACCGCGCCGGTGAACGCGCCCTTGACATGGCCGAACAGCGTGGACTCGAGCAGCTCCGGCGGCAGGTTGCCGGAGTTCACCGTGACGAACGCGCGATCCGGCCGCGATGAGTGCGTGTGGATCGCGCGCGCGACCAACTCCTTGCCGGTCCCGCTTTCGCCGGTGATCAGGATGGTGGATCGACTCGGCGCCGCCTGGATGATCAGGTCGAACACCTGCTTCATCTTCGGGCTGCGCCCGATAATGCCCGCGAAATTGTGCGCCTGGGCCTGGAGGTTCTGCCGCAGCGCGGTGTTCTCCGCTATCAGCTGCCGTCGCTCCATCGCATTGCGGACAACGACGAGGACCTCGTCGTTCTTGAACGGCTTGGTGATGTAGTCGAATGCGCCGCGCTTCATCGCCGCGATCGCGTTCTCGACCGAGGCGAACGCCGTGATCATCAGCACCGGCAAATCGTCGTCAATCTTCTTCAGCTCGTCGAGGACGGCCATGCCGTCCATGCCAGGCATCATCACGTCGACGATCACGGCGTCGAACGGGAGCGATTTCGCCAGCTCGAGGCCTTCGGCGCCGCTCGACGCCAGGCGGACGGTGTATCCCTCGCGCGACAACAGTGTTTCGAGGATCTCCCGCATGATGTCTTCGTCGTCGATGACGAGGATGGATCCGTGGCGGGGCATTCGGTGATGTCCGGATGTCACTGAGCGGCGCGCGCCAGCTGTTCGGCCTCCGCGGGCGGAAACCGCAGCGTGAACCGCGTGCCCTGCCCGATGCTGCTCTCGCAGTCGATCGAGCCTTCGTGCTCGCGGACGATGCCGTACGTGATCGAGAGGCCGAGCCCGGTGCCGTGCCCGATGGCCTTCGTGGTGAAGAAGGGATCGTAGATCCGCGCGAGGTGCTCGCTGGGAATGCCCGAGCCCGTGTCGGAGATCTCGACGACCGCCTGCCCAGTCTCCAGCCGCGACGCGATCGACAACCAGCCGCCCTTGGGCATCGCGTCCTTCGCGTTGAGAAACAGGTTGAGAAACACCTGTTGAAGCTTCTGCTCGACGCCGAGCACGTTAATCGGTTGTTCGCTCAACTCGCGCCGAACCGTGACGTGGTGCAGATGGAACTGGTGCTCGAGCAGAGACAGCACGTCCGAAATAACGGTGTTGACGTCGACTGCGGCCAGGTCGTTGCTCATTGCGGCGCCGGGCCGCGAGAGATTCAGGAGACCATTGACGATCTTGGCCGCTCGAAACGTCTGTCGCTCGATCTTCTCGAGCACGCGGGTCCGTGGATCCTGTGGGTCGGCGCCGTCGAGCAGCATTTGCGTGAAGCTGGAGATCCCGGTGAGCGGCGTGTTCACCTCGTGCGCCACTCCGGCAGCCAGCAACCCAATCGACGCCATCTTTTCCGAAATCTGGAGCTGCTCTTCGAGCTGCACGCGGCGCGTGACGTCTTCAATGATCACAATCGTGCCGACTGTGGTGATGCCGCTTTCATCCGCCGCCCGCAGGGGCACGACGGCCGCATTCACCGTCAGCGGCTCGTCGCCGCCGCCGCGGCGTTCGAACTGGAGCCGCGAGAGGGTCGCTCCCGCCGGCGTGTCGCGGCGCGCGGCGCGGAGCGCTTCGACGAAATGACCGTCGAACAGATCGTCCAGGCGCCGGCCGGTCGCTTCGCCCTTTGACACGCCATACAACGCTTCGAGCGCCGGGTTCCAGCGCACGATGCGATCGTCGAGATCCAGGACCAGCAGGCCGTCGTCGAGCGACTCGAGAATGTTTTCGTTGAAGGCGCGCACGCGATCCAGCTCCAGCGCCTTCACGTGCAGCTGGCGGTACAGGCGCGCGTTTTCGAGCGCCGTCGCAATCTGTCCGGCGACCGCGCCCAGCAGGCTCATGTCCTCGCTGTTCAGCGGCTCGCCCGTGTCCTTGCGGCCCAGAACGAGCACCGCGATCGCGCCTTCCTTGGCCACGCACGGGACGAAGTAGTAGAGACCCGAATCGCGCCAGAACTCGATCTCCTCCACCGAAAACCGCGTCGCCGCGATGGGGTCGTCGAGCGCCACGGTGTGGCCCGCCTCGAGACGCCTCCCTATGCCCGAATGTTTCGGCAGCGCCGGCGGATGACTGTCGCCGAATCCCGACGCGCGAACGGACCCGTAATATGGCGCTGCCTCATCCGCGAGCATCAGGGCCATCCGTTCGACGAGCAGCGTTTCGACGACGCGCGACACGAGTCGCTCGGACAACCTGTGGAGATCGAGATCGCTGTTGAGGTCGCGCGCGAAGCCCACGAGCGCGCGCCGGTAGTCGTACCGATCGCGGTAGAACGCGCGATCGAGCGCATTCTGCACGGCGTTCTTCACAGGCGGCGCCAGCAGCAGCGCTACCAGCGTTGCCAGAAATGCGATGATCCAGTTGTGTTCGTTGTCGTCGTTCAACCAGACGCGCTGGACCCCCTGCAGCATCGCCGCGTAGATCGCGACGATGGCGCCGAGCGCCGCGGCATAGACCAGCGCGCGCTTCACGATCACTTCGATGTCCATCAGCCGGTACCGCACGATGGCTGAGGCATACGCGAGCGGAATCAGACCAAGTGGGATGGCTGAAAGCTGCATCGGCAGCGATCCGTCCACGCCAACCGCAAAGGGAAGCGCGTAACCGAGCGCGAAGGGTCCGGCCCCGAGCGCCGTACCCCATGCGATCCAGCGAAGCTGCCGGCGGCCCGTAATCGATCGCACCTCGCGCAGTGCGCGCGTGAGCGCCGACAGGCCTGCGATTAAGCACCCCGCAAGATAGAGGAACTCGAGCCGGTCGAGCGTTTCGAGCACGCGCATGAAGCGCGCGGGATCGGCGGAAAGACGCGTGAGGGCCATGACGTGGGCGATGCCCAGTACGACCGCCGGAACGTAGGCGAGCGGGACGACGGCGCGGCCAATCGGGCCTGCCGTCCACCGTCGCGCCCGCTCGGGAAAGACCAGCGTGAAGTGCAGAAAGAGTGGCGGCAACACGAGCATCGACACCGCATCGGCCCAGTAGAACACCCAATCGAGTCGATCGAGCCGGCCGCTGAACGAGAAGGTGAAGACGCCGAAGAAGGCCACCGACAGCCAGAAGAAATGCAGTGTCGCGGGATCGCGTGGCCGGCGCAACCGGACGGCGCCGCCGACCAACAGCGTAAAGATGCCGACGGCGGCAAGCAGGAAGTAAAGCGCGCGGGGGCCGCTCGGGATGGGGGCGATTCGTAGATCCACGACCTCGCGCGTACCGAGCCTGAGGATCGTGTAGCGAACAGTCTGGCCGGCATCCGCCGTCTGAAGCATCCGCACCACGTCGGACATCTGCTGGACTGGACGGTCGTCAATGGCCAGGAGCAGGTCGCCGCGCTTGATACCAACCGAGGCAGCCGCCGTCCCGGCGCCGATGTCGGCCGCCACGACTCCGTCGGGCTGCGTCGTCCAAAGCACGCCGTCTTCAACGGCATGCCACGTCGCGCGAGCTGAGATGTTCGCGATCCCGAGGCAGAGCAATCCGGAGACGACGAGAAGCGGAAGGACGGGTCCTCCCCAATGCGCCCACGCACGTGTCGCGTCCGAGCCTCGTTTACCGTCTCTCATCTTTGTCAATGCCCGCCCGGAGACACGCCGGGCGGTGCGTCTCTGGCGAGCAAACGATATACCACGAGCGGTGGGGTGGCCCTGGTCGTAACTCACTGAAAATCAGTCGTTTAACGAAGTTCAAGAATATCAGAACCCGTGTCGATCCAATGCGCGGGAGCCATCATCCAATCGGATGGACCTCAAAACCGCTCAAAAATACGCGTTAGAAGCGAACGGTGACGCCGCCGACGATGTGTTTGGGAGGCCTGGCGACCTGAAGTTCGTCGTACACGGAGGTGTCGAGGAGGTCTTCGTGGAAGAGATTCCGTACCGCCACAATCATCTCCCACTGGCCGCTGGTGAAGTTGAGGAAGGGCAGCGCCTGACTGACCTGAACGTCGAAACGGGCGCCCAGTTTCGGCCGCAACGTGGTTGCGTCGGATCCCGCGAACCCCGAGTTGATCTTGTAGATAACGAAGACCCGCGTGTCCACGCGAGGCAACTCGCTCTCGACGGACGTTGTGAGATCGCGCAGTTGTTCGAACTGCCGGCGCATCACCGAGGGCATCACGAGGGCGACACGGGCCGAGCCTCCCGACGACCGGAGCCAGTCTGCATCAGCCTGCGTGTAATCGACCGATGCTCGCATCCCGTCCGAAACGATGCGACTCAGACTCACGCCCCATCCGCGCACGTCCACGTCGCCGGTATGGCCAACGTAATAGTGCCCAACGCTCGAGCCGGTGGTGTTGGGCAACGATACGCCGAAGAGCGTCGCGATCTGATCGCCGACCTGTTGACGGAACGCGCGAATCCCGACGATCACGTCGTTGGCCAGGGGTTGCTCGGCAGCGACCTCCAGGTGATCGATTCGTTCCGGCTTGAATCCGAATCGTCGCGATGCCGGCGAGAACGTGCGTCCTGGTGGCAGCCATATGCCGGTTGAGGGCGGAAGGAATTCTTCCGCGCCCGGTGCGAGCTCGCGATGCGAAACGGCGCCGCGCACGCGGAACGACGCGTCGGGAAGGGGTGTCACCGTGACGCTCGCCTTTGGACTTAGAAGGTTTTCATTCGCAAGGTAGTCATAACGGGCGTAGCGCGCACCGTAGGTCACGTTGAGACGGTCAGCAATCGTCCAGTCATCAAACGCGTAGATCTCACCGGCATTGCGGTGTCCGTCGGCCATTGCAGCGAGCGCGTCGGCGTTTCCGCCCAGGTAGCGCTGCATCACATACGACATCCCGGCACGGTACTTGTGCGAAGACCCTGCCGATCGCCGCGCGTACGAACCAGCGAGGATCCAGGAGGACAAATCCCCCTGCGTGGTGCCGCCGCGCACATTCCACTGACCCGTCGTGGTCGGCGCGGTGAGCGAGACAAAGGCCACGCTCCCCGCCATTCCGCCCTGCGTCGAGAAGAGCTGCTGCGGCCGATCGAACGACGTTCTCGTGAACAGGTTGATCTGCCCATCGAGCGGCAGTTCCGCGATAAAGGAGGCAAATCGCACAGGTCCGCCGACCGCCCGCGCGAGCGCAGCCAGCGAATCGTCCATGAAGGACCCGTCACTGCCGGGGCTGGCGATGGCGCCGTCCACGTCCTTCAGGACGCTCCGCTTCAGATGTCGAAGGCGCCACGCGATTTCTCCGTGATCCTCGCTGTCGGCGTCCGCGGATGACGGCTCCTGGCCGCCCACGCCGCCGAGGCCCGCCTGAAGGATCTGCGGCTGGTCGGATGGACCTTGAACGCGCGTCAGAGCGATCGAAATGTCGCGGGCCGCCGTCGTGACCTGAATGATCTTCGCCCGCGCCGGCACGTAGCCCTGAAGGTGCGCGCGAACAAGGTAGGGACCTGCCGGCAGATCGCGCAGTGTGAAGCGTCCGTCTCGGTCGGACACGGCAAAGGCGGTGCTGCCGCCCAGCGCAGACACCACGACACCCCCGAGCGGCTGGCCTTGCTCGTCGACCACGGTTCCGCGCAGCTCCGCCTGTGAAATCGAGGCGATCTGGATTGTCTGGGACTTGGGAGTGAACGCCGGCGCGAACTGCGCGAAAACGACCGCGGGACACACGATGCCCGCCATGAACACCATCACCACCGCCGGGCGTCTGGCGAAAAGGCGGGTCATCGGGGGTCCCCACATCTTACGCCTTACGACGCCGCAACGGAGAAATTGACGTTCTGCGTTACGGTCTTACCCGACGGCTTGTCGGTGATCTTGATCTCCAGCCGGTAGTCTCCCGGCGGAAAGCTGAGAAGAGGCACCTGCAGCGTGCCCGGAATCGGACCACTGTTAGCCGTAAAGTCCGCCGGCAGCGACTGTGCGTTCAATGCCTGCGGCTGCGTCTTGTTGAAGAACTTCTCTCCATCCGCAGTCTTCTGATTGAAGCTGTTTTCGATCTGCACGTCCGGCTTGCCGGCCGAATCACCGGTAATCCCGTAAATCCAGTAGATCACCTCGAGAGTATCGGCCTTCTTGTACTTTCCATCGCGGGACAGCACGATCTGCATGGGACCGAACACGTACGGATCTTCCTGCGCCGAGGCGCCCGCCGGCAGCGGCTGAATTGCCGTCGCCAGGATGACGCTGCTGGTTGTCAGTTCCGGCTTGTTGTAGTCGGGGATGCTCAGTTCCTTCTTCGCGACCGCGACCGTGGGGTTGAAGTTCTTATCGGCTTTTTCAACCGTGCCCTTGTCCTTCACCGCCACATACACGTCGTAGTCGGTGCCACCCTTCACCTGGAAGGCGCGCGAGACTTTCCCCTCAGGACTGACCGTCGCGAAATAGACGTTTTCCCACGGGTGGATGGCGCCAGCCTTGTCCTTGTTGTCCTTGTTGTCCTTGCTCGGCGGTGCGGGTGCGGCGCCCTTGGTGTCGACGCGGACGTACAGCGCGACGGTCGGCGACATCAATTTCGAGCGATCCAGTTGCACGGTGAAGGGAACGTAGGTCGTGCCGTCCTGCGAGCGGATGAAATGGTTCGATTCCCACGTCACCATCGTGGTCGGCGCGGCCTGACCCGCTGAGACCGTGTCGACCGCCTTGAGCAGGACCTCGATGTCGAGCTGTTCAGCCTTACTGCGCTTTACTTCCTGCTTGTTGTCGGCCTTCTGCGCGAGCAGCGCCGACGAACCAGCAGTCACGCTCAGCGCGACGCAGAGAGCAACCATCCCTCTCATCTTCTTCATGCCTCTCTCTCCCGAAAGTGACGGAGACAATACAACAGCCGTGACGCTCAGAGTCGGGCTGCGGTGGCCGTTTCGATAGCGTGTTTCGAGGCCCTGTCAGGGATGAGAGGAGCCCTCGAATCCGTTGATCATAGGCGTCGTCCCCAGGCAAGTCAAACCTCTGAACAGCCGCGCGGCACGCCACTTTTTGACGGAAACTCGAGCGCCGCGCGACCTCTGCAGCGCGATTCACCGTGCTATCATCGCTGCCCCTCAGGGGATCCGCGGGGCGCCTGGGCGCGCTGCCGGCCTGGGGCCATACCCATGGAACTGGACGATATCCTGGTCATCCTGCTCGCCGGTGGAGTCGGTGAGCGCCTGTATCCGCTGACCAAAGATCGCGCGAAACCGGCCGTCTACTTCGGGGGTCCGTACCGGATCATCGACTTCACGCTCAGCAACTGCATCAACTCAGGGTTCCGGCACATCTACATCGCGACGCAGTACAAATCACTGTCGCTCAACCGGCACATCCGGACGGGATGGAGCGTCGTGTCGGAGGAACTCGGCGAGTTCATCGAGATCCTTCCGCCGCAGAAACGCGTTGGCGAGCATTGGTATCTCGGCACGGCGGACGCGGTCTACCAGAACCTGTATTCGATTGCCCGCGAGTCGGCGAGCCACATCGTCGTCTTGTCCGGCGATCACGTGTACAAGATGGACTACGCGAAGATGCTGCGATTCCATCAGGAGAAGAACGCGGACGCCACCCTCGCCTCGATCGAGGTGCCGGTGGCCGACGCCCAGCGCTACGGAATAGTCAGCATCGACGAATCCGATCGTGTGACCGGCTTCCAGGAGAAGCCGCAAGAGCCCACGCCGGTGCCCGGATCGCCCGACACAGCCCTGGCGTCGATGGGAATCTACATCTTCCGGGCCGAGGTGCTCGAACGGGCGCTCGAGGAAGATGCGGCACGCCCCGACAGTCAGCACGACTTCGGCAGGAACATCATCCCGTCGTTAATCCATTCGGCGCCTGTGTACTCGTATCGCTTCTACGACGAGAACAAGAAGGCAGCCAAGTACTGGCGCGACATCGGGACTCTGGACGCCTATTTCGAGGCGAGCATGGATCTGTGCCATGTCAATCCGGAGTTCAACCTCTACGACCCGGAGTGGCCGCTACGCACGTACCAGCCACAGGCACCGCCGGCCAAGTTCGTGTTCGCGGAAGAGGGGCGCCGCTGCGGCCAGGCGCTCGACTCGATTATTTCGGGGGGCTGCATCATCTCCGGCAGCCGGGTGATCGGCAGCATCCTCTGCCCCAACGTTCGCGTCCATAGCTTCTGCGAGATCGAACAGACGATTCTGATGCCCGGCGTGCGCGTGGGCCGGCATGCGCGCGTACGGCGCGCGATCATCGACCGCGACGTACTCATTCCGCGCGGCGCGCTCATCGGATATAACGTCGAGGAGGATCGCCGGCGCCACTCGATCACCGACAGTGGCGTTGTCATTGTCACGGCCGATGACGAGCCGCTGATCGGCCCGATCAGCGAGGAGGCGTTGCGCGCGGAAGCGGAAGCTGATCGCGGCGGTGCCGCGCAAGCGTAGGGGTTAGGGGGAAGGGGTTAGGATGCAGATTACGCGCGTCCACGGACGCGAGATTCTCGATTCACGAGGCAACCCCACGGTTGAAGTCGATGTATCGGCGGGTACTGCCTTCGGCCGCGCGGGCGTTCCATCGGGCGCTTCGACCGGCGAGCGCGAAGCGCTGGAGCTGCGCGACGGCGACAAGAGCCGCTACCTGGGGAAGGGCGTCCGGAAGGCGATCGCGCACGTCAACGGGGAAATCGCGGATGCGCTCACCGGCACCGAGCTCGATCAGCGCGCGATCGATCAGAAGATGATTGCCCTCGACGGCACGCCCTCGAAAAGCCGCCTCGGGGCCAACGCGTTACTGGGCGTGTCGATGGCGGCGGCAAAAGCGGCAGCCGTGGCGGAAGGCCGTCCCTTATACGAGCACCTCGCGCGGCTCAGTGGACGGCCTGCCGGCGGAACGTACGTCCTGCCCGTGCCGATGATGAACATCCTGAACGGCGGCGCGCATGCGGACAGCAGCGTCGATCTCCAGGAGTTCATGGTCATGCCGGTGGGCGCGCCGACGTTCGCCGAGGCGCTGCGTGCCGGCGCGGAAATCTTTCACGCGCTACGCGCGATTCTGAAGAAAGCGGGCCATTCGACCGGCGTCGGTGACGAAGGGGGCTTCGCGCCGAACCTGCGGTCCAACCGCGAGGCGCTCGACGTGGTGCTCGAGGCGATTGCAAAGGCAGGCTACTCCGCAGGCGAAAACATCTTCATCGCGCTCGATGTCGCGTCGAGCGAACTATGGGACAACGGCAAGTACGTGTTCAAGAAATCGGGAGAGCCAACCCGTACGTCCGCACAGATGGTCGAGCTCTGGACCGACTGGGTGCGGCAGTATCCAATCGTCTCAATCGAGGACGGCCTGGCCGAAGGCGACTGGGAGGGATGGAAGGCGCTCACGCACGAGCTCGGCGAACGGGTGCAGCTCGTTGGCGATGACGTGTTCGTGACCAACCCGGAGATTCTGAAACAGGGAATCGCGGACGGCGTGGCAAACGCACTCCTCGTGAAGCTGAATCAGATCGGTACCGTGTCGGAGACGCTCGATGCGATCGCCATGGCGCGCAACGCCGGATACGGAACGATCATTTCGCATCGTTCGGGCGAGACCGAAGACAGCATGATCGCGGACCTGGCGGTCGGCACGTCCGCGGGGCAGATCAAGACCGGGTCCGCGAGCCGCAGCGATCGCGTCGCGAAGTACAACCAGTTGCTGCGCATCGAGGAAGAGCTCGGATCCGCGGCGACATACGCCGGACGATCTGCGATCCGGCAGCTGGCACTAAGGCCCGCCTAGAGGAAAGGTCCATGTATCGACTCGTGCTGTTGCGTCACGGCGAAAGCCTCTGGAACAAGGAGAACCGGTTCACCGGGTGGACCGACGTCGACCTCACCGACAAGGGACGTGAAGAGGCACGCGAGGCGGGACGGCTGATGGCTGCCGAGAAGTTCGAGTTCGATGTCGCGCACACCTCGGTGCTCAAACGCGCGATCCGCACTCTTTGGATCGCCCGCGACGAGATGGACCTGCTCTGGATCCCGGTCTATCGCTCGTGGAGACTGAACGAGCGCCATTACGGCGCGCTGCAGGGGTTGAACAAGTCCGAAACCGCGGAGAAGTATGGCGAGGCGCAGGTGAAGATCTGGCGCCGCAGCTACGACATCCCACCACCTCCGCTGACGCCAGACGATCCGCGGCACCCCTCCCGCGATCGCCGCTACACGTCGCTCTCGCTGCGGGAGCTGCCGCTGACCGAATCGCTCAAGGACACCGTCGCGCGCTTCCTGCCGTACTGGCACCAGGCGATTGCGCCCGACATCATTGCCGGCCGGAAGGTGCTCATCGCGGCGCACGGGAACAGCCTGCGCGCGCTGGTGAAGTATCTCGACAATCTGTCGGAAGAAGAGATCGTGGAGCTGAACATCCCGACCGGCATTCCTCTCGTATACCTGCTCAACGATGACCTGAAACCGCTCCAGAAGTTCTACCTGGGCGATCAGGAGGCGGTGCAGCAGGCGATGTCGGCCGTCGCGAACCAGGGTAAAGCCCGTACGTAGAAACTCCCAAGCCCCAACGACCAGCTCCCGAGGTGCTTGGGAATTGGAAGTTGGGAGTTGGGAGTGGGTTTCTCTTCTCTAAACCTCTAGCCTTCTACGGTCGGCTCCTTCGCCTCGTCAGCTCCGATGCGGAGCGAGCGCAGGAATCGCTTGTCGTTCGCAGTCAGTTCGAAAGCCCGGCGCGCCGGCAGCAGGCGGGCGGGAGTGGTGATTTTCGTTACCGCCGCTCCATTGTTGCGGTTCACAAAACCAACGACCGCTTCGAGCGTCACTCGCATGTCGAAGCCGGCTTCGCGCGCCTTCGCGCGACACGCTTCCACTTGCTGGTTTTCGGCTACGGCAGCGGCGATCGCGTCGGCCAGCTCTTTTGCGAACCGGTTTACGACGTCATCCATACCTGCTTCCTCCTCACACCGCCGCCGGGCCGGGATCCGGGGCGTCTCCCGATCCGAACCTGCACATACCGGGGAGGTCTGGCAGGGATCGAGCGCCAAAGATGTTCATCTGTATGGGGTTAGCCTTCGTGAAGACTACGTTTCATTGTAGAGACAGTGCTGATGAGTGTCAACGAACTGGCAGTTTTCGGCCTGTTTTCGCGTAGCTGAACAGATGACCCGCCTGCTCCAGCCACATTGCGGCCGTTAACCGCTGGTACACAAGGGGTTGGAGTAGAATCGCGTGGCACCCCCATGACGAGCGGTCCGACGAGCCGTTTCTACCGCACCCCCGACGATCTGTCAGATATCGACCCCGAAACGGATATCGGCTATCCGGGCGTCTTTCCCTACACCCGGGGTATTCAGCCGTCCATGTACCGGGGCCGTCCCTGGACGATGAGGCAGTACGCGGGGTTTGCCGATGCCGCGGAATCGAACCGCCGCTATCGGTATTTGCTGTCGCAGGGCGTCAGCGGGCTGAGCGTTGCGTTCGATCTACCGACACAGATCGGCTACGACTCGGACCATCCGCTGGCCGCAGGTGAGGTCGGACGCGTCGGCGTCGCGATTGACTCGATCGAAGACATGTCGGCGCTCTTCGACGGCATTCCGCTCGATCGCGTGTCAACGTCGATGACGATCAACGCGACGGCCATTATCCTGCTCGCTTTGTACGTTGCCGTCGCAAAGCGGCAGGGGGTCGCGCCCGCCGCGCTCTCGGGGACCGTGCAGAACGACATCCTGAAGGAGTATGTCGCGCGCGGCACCTACATCTACCCTCCCCGCCCGTCGCTTCGCATCGTGACCGACATCCTGGCATTCTGCGAGCGCAACATGCCGCAGTGGAACACGATCTCGATCAGCGGGTATCACATCCGCGAAGCAGGCTCCACGGCCGTTCAGGAAGTCGCGTTCACGCTCGCACACGCGAGCGCGTACGTCCAGGCCGCGATCGATGCCGGCCTCGACGTCAACAACTTTGGTCAGCGGCTGTCCTTCTTCTTCAACGCTCACAACGATTTCATCGAGGAGGTTGCCAAGTTCCGCGCCGCTCGTCGTCTGTGGGCGCGCCGCATGGCGCAGCGGTTCGGTGCCACTCATCCGCGCGCGCAGCAATTGCGTTTCCACACCCAGACGGCGGGAAGCACGCTGACCGCCCAGCAGCCGGATAACAACATCGTCCGCGTCGCGCTGCAGGCGCTGGCGGCGGTGCTCGGGGGAACGCAGTCGCTTCATTGCAACGGCAAGGACGAGGCGCTCGCGCTACCAACCGAAGAGAGCGCGACGATTGCCCTGCGAACGCAGCAGATCATCCTGCATGAGAGCGGTGTCGCGAACACGGTCGACCCGGTGGCCGGCTCCTATGCGATCGAGGAGATGACGACGCGGATCGAACGCGCGGCCTCGGAACTCCTTGACCGGATCGATCAGATCGGCGGAACACTCGCGGCGATCGAATCTGGCTATATCCAGCAACAGATCCAGGATGCAGCCTATCGCGCACAACAGGCGGTCGACGCGGGTGATGCCGTCGTCGTCGGAGTGAACAGGTTTACGAGTGGCGAGGCTTCGGGCGGGCAGGTGCGGCCGAACGCCGACCTCTTCCACATAGACCCGGAAGTCGAACGCCGCCAGGTCGAACGCGTGCGGGCGGTCCGCGCTGGACGCAGCGAGCGCGAATGGCGCTCAGCGTTGGACGCGGTCGAATCGGCGGCGCGCGGGACGGCGAACCTCGTGCAGCCAATCATCGACGCCGTCGAGAAACGCGCGACCCTCGGCGAGATCGCTGACGCCATGCGCCGGGTGTTCGGCGAGCACCAGGACGTCCCGCCGTGAGCGCACGCAACCCGTTGCTTGACGTTCAGCACCTGACGGTGACCTTCGGCGGCTCATCCGCGACACCCGCGGTCGACGATGTGAGTTTCCAGATCATGCCGGGTGAAACACTCGGACTCGTCGGCGAATCGGGCAGCGGAAAGTCGGTCACGGCATTTTCCATCCTGCGCCTCCTTCAGCCCCCTGGCCGAATCACAAGCGGCAGCGTGATGTTCGACGGACGCGATCTGCTTTCCCTTCCGGAACGGGAGATGCGCGAAGTACGGGGCGCCAGAATCGCGCTGATCTTTCAAGAACCGATGACGGCGCTCAACCCAGTGATGCGCGTAGGCGATCAAATCGCCGAAGCGCTGACCGTCCATGGGAGGGGGACACACGCCGAGGCACGTACCCGCGCCACGGAATTGCTCGACGCGGTGCGCATTCCAGACGCTGCGCTCCGCGCCCGCGACTACCCACATCAGCTCTCAGGGGGTATGCGCCAGCGCGTCATGATCGCGATTGCGCTCGCCTGCGAACCGCCGCTGATCATCGCGGACGAGCCCACGACCGCGCTCGACGTGACGATCCAGGCGCAGGTACTGGAGCTCATGCGGGAGTTGAAGGCTCGCTACAACCTTGCGTTGCTGCTGATCACCCACGACTTCGGCGTCATCGCCGAGATGGCCGATCGCGTAGCGGTGATGTTCAAAGGCAAGCTCGTCGAGCAGGGTCCCGTGCGCGAAATCCTGCGTCACCCTGCGCACGAATACACACGCAACCTGCTGGCGGCCGTCCCCGGGGCCCGCTGATGCCCTTCGACTGCGCTCAGGGTAAACCGCTCCTCGAGGTCCGTCACCTCGTCAAGCATTTCGTGCGGAAGCAGGGCCTGCTGCGTCCTCCGTCTGTCGTGAAAGCCGTGGACGATGTGACCTTCGCGATCGAGGAAGGCGAGATGTTCGGGCTCGTGGGCGAATCGGGAAGCGGCAAGAGCACGACCGGTCGTTGCATCCTGCGACTCATCGAGCCGACGTCCGGAGAGGTCCTGTTTCGCGGCGAGAACGTCGTCGGATTCTCGCGACAGCGCATGCGGATGGCACGCCGCGACATGCAAATCGTTTTCCAGGATCCGTATTCCTCGCTCAACCCGCGCATGCGGGTCGGCGACATCGTCGAGGAGCCGTTGGTCATTCACAAGCTCGGCTCAAAGACCGAACGGCGTGCTCGCGTCGCGGAGCTGTTTCAGCTTGTCGGCCTTGAGCCGGAACACATCGCGCGGTATCCCCACGAGTTCAGCGGCGGACAGCGGCAGCGTATCGGAATTGCCCGCGCTCTCGCGCTGAATCCGGCGCTCATCATCGCGGATGAAGCCGTCTCCGCGCTCGACGTGTCGATTCAGGCGCAGGTGGTCCGGCTGTTGATGGAGCTGAAGGACCGGCTGAAGCTGACGTATCTCTTCATCGCGCACGATCTGCGGCTCGTTGAGCATATCTGCAGCCGCGTGGCGGTGATGTACATGGGGAAGATCGTCGAACTGGGTGAGACGAAAGCGCTCTTCTCGAATCCCACCCATCCGTACACGAAGGCGCTCCTCAGTGCGATTCCGGTGCTCGATCCGGATGCGCCGCGACAGCGGATCGAGCTCAATCCCGAGTCGTTCGAGCGGAACGCGCCATTGAAGGAAATCGGCGCACGGCACTGGGCTGCGGTCTAAGTCCCAAATCCCAAAACCCAAATCCCAAAACCCAAGTCACAGTGTTTGGATTTGGAGCTTGGGATTTGGGACTTGGGATTTCACATCCTTCTCCACCTGTCCGTCGCGGATGTGAATCGTACGGTGTGCGAACGCGGCGACGTCCGCCTCGTGTGTCACCAGCACGATGGTGTTTCCCGCCTTATGAAGCTTGGCAAACAGTGACATGATTTCCGCGCCGGTCTTTGAATCGAGATTTCCGGTCGGCTCGTCGGCGAGCAGGATCGATGGATTGTTGACGAGCGCGCGTGCGATCGCCACGCGCTGGCGCTGGCCGCCCGACAGCTCATTGGGGCGATGCGTCATGCGATCGCCGAGCTCGACGCGCTCCAGTGCGCCGCGAGCCCGCGCCTCCCGATCCGTCGCGCTCACGCCGGCGTATACCAGCGGAAGTTCGACGTTGTGCAGCGCCGTGGCGCGCGGCAGCAGGTTGAACGTCTGGAAGACGAAGCCGATTTCCTCGTTGCGGATGCGCGCCAGCTCGTTGTCGTTCATGTCGCCGACGTGCTTGCCGTTCAGGAGGTAGGTCCCCTTCGACGGCGTGTCGAGGCACCCGATCAGATTCATCAGCGTGGACTTGCCTGAGCCTGACGGTCCCATGATGGCGACGTATTCGCCGCGATCGATATCGATCGAGATCCCGCGCAGCGCGTGAATCTCCTCCGAGCCCATCGTGTACGTCTTCCACAAATCGCGGGTTTCAATCAAAGACATGCGCGTCGGTCTCCAGTCCTACAGTCCTACGACCGGGAACCGCGGATGGTTTCAAGGGCCGCTAATGCTCGTCCTGGTACTGTTCCTTCAGCTTCGCGACCACGTTCGGATCGGCCAGCGTCGTCGTGTCGCCCAGCGTCTTTCCCTCGGCAATGTCACGAAGCAGCCGGCGCATGATCTTGCCCGACCGGGTCTTCGGCAGGTCCGCGGTGAAAATGATGTCGTCGGGTTTGGCGATCGCGCCTATCTTCCTGGCAACGTGATCCTTCAGCTCGATCATCAGTGCCTCGCTCGGCTGCACGCCTTCCTTCACGGTCACGAACGCGGCAACCGCCTGACCCTTGATCTCGTGGGTTCGGCCCACGACGGCGGCTTCGGCGACCTTCGGGTGATCGACGAGCGCGCTTTCGACCTCCATCGTGCCGATGCGATGACCGGCAACGTTCAGCACGTCGTCAACGCGGCCAAGCAGCCAGAAGAAGCCGTCCTGATCGAGCTTGGCGCCGTCACCCGCGAAGTAGATGTCGGATGTGAATTTGCTCCAGTACATCGACACGTACCGCTCGGGGTCGCCGTAAATGCCGCGGAGCATTGACGGCCATGGCCGCGTCAGCGTCAGCAGGCCTCCCCCGGTCGGAATCGTCTCGCCTTGATCGTTCTTGATCTCCGCCTTGACGCCGGGGAAGACCCGCGTCGCGGAGCCGGGCTTGGTCGTCGTCAACCCTGGCAACGGCGTGATCATGATCGCGCCGGTTTCGGTCTGCCACCATGTGTCGACGACCGGACATTTCTCACCCCCGATGTAACGGTGATACCAGACCCACGCTTCGGGGTTGATCGGCTCGCCGACGGATCCCAGGAGCCGCAGACTCGACAGGTCACGCTTCTTCGGCCACTCCGGTCCCCACTTCATGAACGCCCGGATCGCCGTCGGAGCCGTGTAGAAGATCGTGACGCCGTATCGCTCGATGATTTCCCAGAAGCGATCCTTCTTCGGCCAGTCGGGAGCTCCTTCGTACATCACCACGGTCGCGCCGTTCGCGAGCGGACCATAGACAACGTAGCTGTGGCCGGTGACCCAACCAATATCCGCCGTGCACCAGTAGACGTCGTCGTCCTTCATGTCGAAAACCCACTTCGTTGTGGCGTAGGTTCCCGTCAGGTAGCCGCCCGTGGTGTGCATGATGCCCTTGGGCTTCCCCGTCGTGCCGGACGTATAAAGGATGTACAGCAAGTCCTCCGAGTCCATCTTTTCCGGCTCGCAGGTGTTCGGCGCATCCTGCATCAGGCGGTGGTACCAGTGATCGCGCCCTTCCTGGATGTGCACGGGCGCGTTCGATTGCCCCTGGAGCCTCTGAACGACGACCACGTTCTTGATCGAGGGCGTGCCTGTCAGCGCCTCGTCGGCCATCTGCTTGAGCGGCACGATCGAGCCTCGGCGCCAGCCGCCGTCGGAGGTGATGAGCAGATTGCATTGCGCGTCGTTGATGCGGTCGCGGAGCGATTCCGAGCTGAACCCGCCGAACACGACGGAGTGCGCCGCGCCGAGACGCGCGCACGCCAGCATCGCGATCGCCAGCTCGGGAATGAGCGGGAGGTAGATCGCGACGCGATCTCCGCGTTTGACGCCGAGTGACTTCAGCACGTTTGCGAACTGGCTGACCTGGCGATACAGGTCAAAGTACGTCAGCGTGCGGCGGTCGCCAGGCTCGCCTTCCCAGATCAGCGCCGCCTTGTTACGGCGCGGTCCTCGGATGTGACGATCGACGCAGTTGACGCTCGCGTTGATGGTGCCGCCGACGAACCACTTCGCATGCGGCGGTTTCCATTCGAGCACCTTCGTCCAGGGCGTCGACCATTCGAGCTCGGACGCAAAGGCAGCCCAGAAACCTTCGGGATCCTTGTCGGCGCGCGCGTAGACGCCTTCGTCGTTGATGTTGGCCTGCGCGCGGAATTCTTTCGATGGTGGAAATGTCCGGTCTTCCTGAAGGAGATCGGCGATATCTGTCGGTGGTTTCTTTTCTGCCATGGTCTATGCGGACCCCGATGAATATTTGAGCGGGTAAGGATACACCAGCGCCCTCAGGACCCTCCATCGTGTGCACGCGGTATTTCGGCGCCAAAAATCGCGGCGCCAAGCAGCCCTCCGAGTCCGGCAAAAGGTGTTGCGATGAACAGTTGAAAGAGGAATCCCACCACGAACCGGAGAGGCGCGGATGCGCGATCGCCAAGCCCCTCCAGCCACGACCTCACGTCCGGAGGCATGTCGGACGCGTTGCGCAATATCAAATCCGCAGCACGCTGCTGCAACGGTGCCACCATGAGGTCGACGGCCATCGACGCGATTAGCCAGATCACGGCGCCGACAATACCGGCGCGAACCCCAATCCTGGCTCCCTCGAGAAGACCTATCGAGAGCGGTTGATCCTGTTGCGCCACATAGACGGCGAAGACGCCGCCCCCAATAATCCAGAGGCAGCAGCAGTTGGGGATGTTGACAACGGGCAGCGCGGACAGCACTCCGATGAAGAGGCCGCCAAGCAGAACCGCCTGGGTCAATCGTAATACTCGCGTCCGAGGTGGGTAATCAGCTCCTCGCCCTGCATGTGGCGCAGGGTGTTCTTCAGCTTCATCAGCTGAATGAACAGGTCGTGCTCCGGGTAGACCTCCGGCGCGTGCATCGGCGCCTTGAAGTAGAACGAGAGCCACTCCTGAATGCACGACATGCCGGCGCGCTTCGCGAGATCCAGGAATAACGCCGAATCGAGGACGATCGGCGCGGCCAGGATGCTGTCGCGGCAGAGGAAGTTGATCTTCAGCTGCATCGGGTATCCGAGCCAGCCGATCAGATCGATGTTGTCCCAGCCTTCCTTGTTATCGCCGCGCGGCGGGTAGTAGTTGATCCGCACGACGTGGCAGAGATCTTTGTACAGCTCGGGGTACAGGTGGGGCTGGAAGATGTATTCGAGCGCCGATTTCTTGCTTTCTTCCTTTGTCTTGAACGACTCCGGATCGTCGAGCACCTCGCCGTCGCGGTTGCCGAGGATGTTGGTCGAGTACCACCCGCGCACGCCGAGGAGGCGCGCCTTGAGGCCGGGGGCGATGATCGTCTTGATGAGCGTCTGTCCCGTCTTCATGTCGTTGCCCGCGACCGGCGAACCGGTACGGGCCGCGAGCTCGAGCATGGCGGGAATGTCCGCGGTGAGATTCGGCGCGGCATTGGCGAATGGGATTCCTTCGCGAAGCGCCGCGTACGCGTACACCATGCTCGACGGAATCGCGTCGTCGCTCTGCTCGAGCCCTTTTTCGAACGACGCCAATGACGCATGCACCGCCGTCTCTTTCATGTAGACCTCGGTGCTGCCGGTCCACACCATGACGAGGCGATCACAGCCGTGCGTCTCCTTGAACGCACGGATGTCGGCAATCACCTGCTCCGCAAGATCCCGCTTGTTCTTCCCCCTCTTGACGTTTGGACCCTGCAACCGCTTGACGTAACGCTGATCAAAGACCGCGGGCATCGGGCGAATCGCCTCGAGCTCGCCGCGGATCCGATCGAGTTGAGACGTCTCCAGCACACCCGCCGTCCGCGCAGCGGCGTACGAGTCCTCTTCGAAGATGTCCCAGCCGCCAAAGACGATGTCGGCGAGATCCGCGAGCGGGACGAAATCCTTGATCTTCGGCGAGCGCCCCTCCGTCCGTTTCCCGAGACGAATAGTGCCCATCTGTGTCAGCGATCCGATAGGCAACGCGATACCTTTGCGAATCGCGAACACGCCGGCAATCGTCGTCGTCGCCACCGCGCCAAGCCCGACGAGGAGCACGCCAAGCTTGCCGCGTGCAGGGGCGATTTGAGCTGGTGAAGTCACAATCGCTGACTATATCATGAGGAAAATCGCATGTTTTTGCGCAAATCACGCGTCGAGCCGCTGCCTGTGACAATGAGCGCGGTGCGCATGGGCGAACGCCTGCTGCAGATCGGCATAGACGATCCCGGACTTGCAAGCGCCCTTGCCGCGAAGGTCGGTCTCAGCGGTAACGCGGCGATAGTTGTGACCGACAACGCGGACGCGGCACGCGCGCGCGCAGCGGCGGCGAGCGCAGGCGTGCTGGTCGACGTGCAGGTGACGCCGCTCGCGACGCTGCCGTTCGAGAGCGGCGCGTTTGATCTCGTGATCGCCCACAGCATGCGTGGACTCGTGTCGTCACTCGACACGAACGCACGAACGGCGGCGTTGCGTGAATGGCATCGCGTGCTGCGAACGGGCGGCCGCGTAATGACGATCGAAGCCGGCGCCGCCGGCGGCCTGAGGGGTCTGCTGCGACAACCGCACCCCGACGATGCGTACGCGGTGTCTGGCGGGGTGGTCGGCGCGCTCGAGGCGGCGGGCTTTCGACCGGTTCGGGTCCTCGCGGAACGCGAGGGTTACAGGTTCGCGGAAGGCATCAAAGCATAAACCCGCCGTCGGCTGAGGACAGCCCAACCGTCCAACCGAGGGCACAATCGATCGCCTTTGCGGCATTATCCGGCCTGAATTATCCGTCGCAATGAGGCAAGGCTTTTGCCTTGAGCCACCTTACCTTCAATGTCCCAGGTTCCCCCCGATGAAGTCTTCACGACTACAGAGGTCGCCAGAGCCGCCGGCGTCCCGTTGGATGCCGTCCGCACGCTGATCGCAGCCGGCCACCTGAAGGTCATACCCGGGACCCGCTTTGTCACCTTGAGGGATGCGGCGAAGGCGGGCGGGCGCCTGCGCGAGGCAGCGGTGGCTTTGCAGGCACGTCCTGCGCACGCTCTTTTTACACCGAACACGACACGGCGCGATGCAAGGGATCCCGCAGTCGTTTCCTTCGTCGCCCACGTCGCCCTCGTAACGCTGGCCGTTTGGCTGTCGATGGGCCGGATCGAGACTGCGGCACTTGATGACACCGTCCGCGACGAGACGCACCTCGTTTTTCTCCTGAGCCCGGGACCGGGTGGAGGCGGGGGCGGCGGCGGCCTGCGTCAGCCTCGACCGGCCCCAAAGCTTGCGCGCCGTGGCGAAAGCCGCCTGCAAGTGTCCGTTCCTCCGGTCACCGAGAAACCAGTGATCACGACTGCGAGCGATGAATCGCCGAAGCCAACGCCCGCTGAGCCGGTCATTCAACCGCCGCCTGCCCCAGCGCCTGAGCCGGAGCCTGCAAAGGTGATCGTGGCGCCTGTGGAAACGGTGGCCTCGAACGATCGCGACCGCGAAGGCGTAATCGAGCACGCGGCCGACGGCCCGGACAGTCACGGCCCCGGAACGGGGGGCGGTGTCGGCCCGGGCCAGGGCATGGGTAACGGTCGGGGCCTTGGTTCAGGGATCGACGATGGTGAAGGTGGCGGCACCGGCGGCGGGCCGTATCGGCCAGGGAGTGGCATTTCGCCGCCTCGACTCCTTCGCGAGGTCAAGGCCGAGTACACGGAAGACGCACGGCGTCGCAACATCACGGGCGACGTGCTGCTGGAGATCGTCATCCGTCGCGACGGCACGGTGGGCACCGTTCGCGTGCTCCACGGCCTTGGCGGCGGTCTCGATGAGCGCGCCACCTACGCCGTGCGGCAATGGCGCTTCGATCCGGCGCGTCGCAAGGGCATCCCGGTGGACGTCCTGGTCGAAGTGGCTGTCGAATTTACGCTGCGTTAACGGAGCGAATTCATGGATGTTGTGCTACTGATTGTCACCACCTTGTCGCTTGCGGCGGCCGTCGGCTTTGGCGCTCTGTCCTGGCGGATTGGCCGTGAAGAGCGGGAACGCGCGACGGCGCGGATCGCCGTCCTTTCGACCGCCATGGACCCCCCTTCGCCCAGGGCTGCGACGGGCCAAGCTACCTCGACAACGTCGGCAGCCGCCGGACCGCGAGTTGCCGTAGGATCGGTGTTCGACAGGGGCAACGAAGGCATCCATGGCCGTCCGCTGATCAGGGTCGCGGTCGGCGCCGTCATGACGCTCGCGATCGTGATTGGTGCGATCATTGGCGCGCGGAGCAGCGGCGGATCGGCGTCCGACGTGAGCAGCGTTCGGCCGCTCGAACTGGTCTCGATGCGCCATCAGCGCGAGGGCACGACGCTGACGGTATCGGGGCTGGTTCACAACCCCGCAGCCGGCGCGGCCGTGAATGGAGTGACCGCGGTGGTGTTTGCATTCGACCGTAACGGAGGGTTCGTCGCCAGCGGTCGAGCGCCCCTCGAGTTCAGCTCGCTTGCGCCCGGCGACGAGTCGCCGTTCGTGGTGTCGGTGCCCAATGTGTCAGATGTCGCTCGCTACCGCGTGAGCTTCCGGACGGGCCATGGGGTCGTGCGACACGTCGATCGTCGCAGCAATCAGGTACAACTCGCACAGGCTGTGAGGTAGTTCGATGCGCGCCATTCGCCTTCGCCTCGCGTTCCTATTGTCATTTGCGGCGGCCGCGGTTGCGGCGGTCGGCGCCCAGACGTCCACGGGAGCCTCGTCGCAGCAAGGCGACGAGGGCTTCCGCTTCAAGAGCGGTGTCGAGCTCGTCAACGTGACCGCCACGGTCAGCGACCAGGACGGCCACTTCGTGTCCGGCCTCACCAAAGATGACTTCACGGTGTACGAGGACGGTCAGCGACAGGAAATTACCAACTTCAGCAATGAACGCGTGCCTGTCAGCCTCGGGATCCTGCTCGACACCAGCGGCAGCATGACACCCGACAAGATGTCGGCGGCGCGCAGCGCCATCGATCGCTTCATCTACGATCTGTTAGGCAAAGACGACGAGCTGTTCTTCGTGCAGTTCGCCAGCGTGCCCGATCTACTGCAGGGATGGACTTACGACCGCCGCGCGATCAGCCGCGCCGTCGGTGAAACAACCGCCGCCGGCGGAACCGCCATGTACGACGCCATTGCGCGCGCACTTCCGATCGCCGCCGACGGTCGCAACCAGAAGAAAGCGCTGCTCGTGATCTCCGACGGCAACGACACCAACAGCCGGACGACCGTTGGCCAGCTGCGAAACCTGATTCGCGAGAGCGAAGTGATGGTGTACGCGCTCGGCGTCGACGGCACCGCGGTCAGCACCTACGCCCCTCAACCCCGCCGCCCGACCACGCCTCGGTTCCCCATCCCGATTCCTGGTGGCCGCGGGCGTTTTCCCGGCGGGCGCTTCCCGCTGGGTCCGCAGCTGGCGCCGCAGATCCAGTTTCCGCCGATCGGCGGAGGCAGCTGGGGCCGGAGCGGCAGCGAACGGGTGAATGAAGACGCGCTCCGGGCGGTCACGGACGATACGGGAGGCCGGACCGAAATCGTCCGCGGCTTCGGCGATCTCAATGCGGCAACCGAGCACATCGCCGACGAATTGAGTAAGCAGTACTACATTGGCTACAACAGCGCCGGACAGAAAGATGGGCGCTGGCACGCCATCAGGGTGGAGATCAAGGACCGTCGCCTGCAGGTTCGCGCGCGCCGGGGATACGTCGCTTCATAAGTCCCAAACCCCAAATCCAGAGGACACGGGCTATCATCCGAACTCGTGTCCTCCTTCTGGATTGCGCTCGGGCTCAGCCTCCTCGGCGGCCTGGGCGGCCTCCTTGTCGCCTCCGGCGTTCTCCTGATCCGCGATCCATTTCGCGCGAAGCTCATCCCGTGGCTGGTTAGTTACGCCGTCGGCGCGTTGCTCGGGATTTCGATGATGGGATTGCTCCCGGAATCGCTCGAATCGCTTCCAGCCGCCCGGGTGTTCGCGACGCTGCTCGGCGGCATCCTGCTCTTCTTCATTCTCGAGAAGCTCGTGCTCTGGCGGCACTGTCACACTCATGACTGCGAGGTGCACGAGAGCACCGTCGCGTCGGTGATGATCGGCGACACGTTTCACAACTTCGTGGACGGCGCGGTCATCGCCGCCGCCGTCTTAACGTCGGTGCCGCTTGGCGTCAGTACCGCGGTCGCCGTCGCCGCGCACGAGATCCCGCAGGAGATTGGCGACTTTGCGATTCTCCTGCACGCCGGGTACTCGCGCCGGAAGGCGCTGTTGCTCAATGTGTTGTCCGCGCTGGCAAGCGCTGCTGGTGCGATTGCCGCCTTCATGGCGTTCGATATTGTTCCCCGGACCTTGCCGTACTTCCTCGTACTGGCAGCGTCGAGTTTTCTCTACGTCGCGATGGCAGACCTGATTCCAGGCCTGCATCGCGGCCGCACCGACGCCAGCTCGCTTCGGCAAATCATCCTGATTGCGCTCGGGATCGCCACCATGGTCCTCCTGTAGCTCGCGTCCTCTGATGACCTGTCCAGTGACGGGGACGCCCTCGTCAGGATCGTCAAAAACAGGCCTTATTTTTCAGATTTCGCGCTGGCAAACACCTTGCCTCATGAGAAAGTGCGTGCCCCGACCGGAGTGAACCGGTAGAGGCCGGATGAAGCTTCGCTTATGAGGAGGTCACCAACATGTTTGCCAGGTTTATTGCCGCAGTCACGGTTGTGCTCGCGCTGAGCGCGCCCGCGTGGGCGGCTGATCGGAAGGACTTGCAGGTCGCCCGCGATGTCTCGAAGCAGGTGCTGACCTATTCGCAGTTCTCGATCTTCGACGCCGTCCACATGCAAATCAACGACGGCACTGTCACGCTGACGGGTAAGGTTACGATGCCGTACAAGAAGACCGACATCGAGAAACGCGTCGCGAAGATCGACGGCGTGAACCGTGTGATCAACCAGATTACGGTGCTGCCGGTGTCACAGTACGATGACGAGCTGCGCTTCCGGGTTGCCCGCGCGATCTATGGAAACTCGTCATTCTGGAACTATGGATCGATGGCCAACCCCCCGATCCACATCATCGTCGAGAACGGACACGTGACACTCGACGGCGTCGTCAACAGTAATACTGACCGGATGCTTGCCCGGTCGCTTGCCACCGGGTTTGGCGCCTTCTCAGTGACCAACGATCTGAAGACCGACGCCGAGATGCAGCAGGAGCTCGAACATCTCTAATGTGAACCCGATCTAACCACGAAGGAACGAAGGTCTCGAAGGTCACGAACCAACCCAAAATTGGATTCGTGATCTTCGTGATCTTCGTGAGTTTCGTGGTTGTTTCTTAGGAAGGGGACTCGGCGATCTCTGAGTCCCGGCCCCGGCGAGATACCCACCAAATCACGGCGGCGAACGTGAGGATCGCCGCCACAATCGTCGATCCAAACAACAACAGCGTGCGCGAGAGAATCGACTGCGTTTCCATCTGCACCTGGATGTCGATCGGCGTACCCTGAAGGCGATCTGTGAGCGCCTGCTCCCACTCGAGGATGTTTCCCCGTTGGGTTTCGTGTGATGGCGTGTTGTGATACGCGATCTTGCTCGGCACGTGCAGCCGGAACGCGAGCAGCTCGCTGCCATCCCATCCGACGTCCCCGACGGCCTTTCCCGACGCGGGCGCACCAACGGTCTGTTTGAACTCGTACAGATCTCCATCGCGATCGAACCGGTAGGATGACCACGCGAAAGGTGCCAGCCTCTGAAGAGACCGGACATCAGCAACATCGATGCTGACGTGCACGAACCGGCGGCCGTGCCGGCGCGACGAGCTGACGGCCGTGAGCGTGGCGCCCGGCCCCTCATAGAACGCTCGCAGCCGATCACGATCGAAACGGGCGCGCGAGCTAACGTTCAGGTCGATGCCCCGCAGCGCGACCAGTGCCGGCACCGAGGCGTTCACGCTCAGCGTCGCCGACCCGTCGAGCGACAGATAGAGCTCTTCCTCGTACTCGTATTGCTTCTTCAGGACGCCACCACAGCCGGCAGCAGCAACAGCTGCGGCGAGCGCGATCACAACCCACGAACGCATCTACTCGAATGATATCCTTACGGAGGGCGAGTCCTTTTGGGCCCGCCGTAAAGCCCCGCAGCACCCCGACTCACCGACATGTCCCGGCCTACGCTCTTCCTGATCGACGGTAGTTCGCAGATGTACCGCGCGTATCACGCATTTCGCGGGAGGGGTCTGTCGAACCAGGAAGGGCAGACGACGCACGCGGTCTACGTGTTCGTTACGATGCTGCGAAAGCTCATTGCCGATCACAAGCCAGCCTACATCGCGGCGTCATTCGATCTTAAAGGACCTACGTTCCGCGATCGGATCGTGGACGACTACAAGGCGAATCGTGCCGCCATGCCGGATGACCTTGCCGAGCAGATCAACTGGGTCCATCAGGCGTGCGAAGCCCTTGGCGTCCCGATCGTTACCGCGGCGGGCTACGAGGCTGACGATGTGATCGGCACGCTGGCGCGGCGTGCCGCGTCCGACGGCTTCGAGGTGGCGATCGTCTCGATCGACAAGGATTTCTTCCAGCTCGTGCACGACGGCATCCGCGTCTACGATCCGCGCGAGGACGGCGCCTGGTTCGATGCGCAGGGCGTCCTCGAGAAATTTGGCGTGCAGCCGTCGCAGGTGGTAGACGTGCTCGCGCTCGTCGGCGATACCAGCGACAACGTGGCGGGCGTCCCGGGAATCGGCAAGAAGGGGGCGATCGACCTGCTCACGCAGTACGGCAGCCTCGACGCGCTCCTTGACAAGGCCGGAGAACTGAAGCCGAAGCAGCGTGAGGCGCTCGTCGCACATCGAGCGGCGGCGCTGCAAAGCCGTGAGCTGGTGACGATCCGGACCGACGTGCCGGTCGATGTCGACTTCGACGCATTGAAGTATCGCGGCGCTTCGCGCGAGCGCTGCTACGAGCTGTTCTCGCGCCTCGCCTTCCGCACGCTGGTCAACGAGTACGCGCCGACCGCGGACAGCGTCGAAAAAGATTATGCGCTCGTGCGTACGCCGGAAGAGCTCGAGGCGCTGATGTCCGAGCTGCGTACCGCGGGCGAATTCGCGCTGCGCGTGATCCCCACCGAGCCGTCGGCGATGCGGGCGGCCATTGTCGGCCTGGCGTTTTCGGTGCGCGATCGACAGGCTCGGTACGTGCCGCTCGGCCATGAGGGGGGAGATTCGAACAACGACCTGCTGTCGGGTGCGAGCGCCCCGGCGCAGATCGCGCGCACGGCCGCCCTCGAGCAACTGCGGCCGTTGCTCGAGGATCCCTCGATCCGAAAGCTCGGGCACGATCTGAAATTCGACGCGCTGCTCCTCGCGCGTCACGGCATCGTGCTCGGGGGCCTCGAGTTCGATTCGATGCTTGCCAGCTACCTCCTCGATGCGACCCGGCCCGGTCATCCGCTCGAAGAATCGTCGCTCGAGCATCTTGGGTACAAAGCCCTGACGGAAGAGGAGGTGTGCGGCCGCGGCGCGAAGTCCGTCTCGTTCGCTCACGTATTGCCTGAAGCGTTCCTCACGTTTGCCGGCGAGCGCGCCGACCTCGCGCGTCAGCTGTCAAACAGGCTGGCGCCTCTACTCGTGACGGACCAGCTCCAGGAGGTGTATCGCGAGCTCGAGATGCCGCTGATCCCCGTTCTCGCCGATGTCGAGCGTGCCGGCATCCGGATTGACGGCCCGGCGCTAGCGGCGCAGTCGCAGCATATCGAGCAGGCGCTGGCCCAGCATACGGCCCGAATCTGGGAGCTTGCCGGCGAGCAGTTCAATGTGAACTCGCCGAAACAGCTCGGCGAGATCCTCTTCGAGAAGCTGAAACTACCCGCGCTGAAAAAGACTGGAAAAACACGCTCGGTGTCGACGGCGGCGGATGTGCTCGAGGAGCTTGCTCTCAACCATGAGTTGCCGCGCCTGGTGCTCGAGTGGCGCGGCCTGCACAAATTGAAGAGCACGTATATCGACGCGCTCCCGCTGCTGGTGCATCCAGAAACCGGGCGCGTGCACACCTGCTTCAACCAGGCGATTGCCGCGACGGGCCGATTGAGCAGCTCCGATCCGAATCTGCAGAACATCCCGATCCGGACCGAGCTGGGACGCGAGATCCGCCGCGCCTTCATCGCCGCACCAGGCAACGTCCTGATCTCCGCGGACTATTCGCAGATCGAGCTGCGTGTGCTCGCGCACATGGCCGGCGAAGAGTCGCTCATCGAAGCGTTTCGCAGCGGCGAGGACATTCACGACAGAACGGCCCTGAAACTATTCGGCGCCGACAGCGGACTCGACCGGCACGAGCTGCGCAGCCGTTCGAAGATGGTCAACTACGCGGTGCTGTACGGAAAAACGCCCTTCACCCTTGCGAAGGACATCAATGTCACACAGGAAGCCGCACAGGAATTCATCGAGGCATACTTCAGGGGTTTTCCGCGCGTCCGTGCGTTCATCGACACCATGCTCGAAGACGCGCGCCAAACGGGCGTGGTGCGGACGATGTTCGGGCGCCGGCGGCTCGTGCCCAATCTGACAAGCCGGAATTTCCAGATGCGCGCCCAATCGGAACGTGAGGCGGTCAACATGCCCATCCAGGGCACTGCCGCGGACATCCTGAAACGCGCGATGATCGACCTCCATGCCGCACTCGCGACGCAGCGGCTGCGCACGAGGATGATCCTGACCGTGCACGATGAGCTCTTGTTCGAGGCGCCGCTCGACGAAGCCGAAAGCGCTGCGGCGCTGGTGCGCGAGCGGATGGAAGGCGCCGTCACCCTCGACGTGCCGCTGACGGTGGACGTCGGCATCGCGGACAACTGGCGGGACGCTAAGCCTTGAGAGCCGGTAATTCAAAATGCAAAATGCAAGAGGCAAACAGGACGTCGCCCGCAGTGCTTCAGTGTTTGGATTTTGAATTTTGCATTTCGCATTACTTCCATTGCTGTTTGACAGATTCCCACTGACTGCGAAGGGCTTCCGTGGCATCGCCCTGGTCGCGTGCGGGGCGTATGCGGGCGCGCTCCGGGATGATTGCCTGCGTCACGAGGTGATCGATGTCGGACCGCAGCCACACGGACGTCTCTGAATCCAGTGGCGCGCGTACCCACGCCGCGACCGCCGCGTCCCATGCCGCGTCGATATCGCCAACCCCGCGCGCGGCGACCGCTCGCCAGTAGTTGGCGGGAGCGCTGCCCGGATCCCGGCGCAGCTCCTCTCCCATCCGCGCCGCCATCCGTTCGTAGAGTCGCGTGCGGCGGTCGGGGTCGCTCGCTTGCGCCTCGCGATCGAGCGCGGTCGCCCACCAATCGAGGAGCATCATCCGATCACGTGTCGGCAGGAAGGCTCCGCGCTCGATTGCAGTGTCGAACAATTCCGCGGCGGGACCAAACAGCTCGCCGAAATACAACGACTGCCCAAGGCCCACGAGAAAGTCGAGCTGATCACGGGGCATGAGGGCGGACGAATGAACCGTGCTCAATGCGTCGCGGGCGGCACCCAAGTCGGCGGAATCCGCCGTCTGCCGATACCGTTCGAGATGGGCACGGGCCTCCACGAGCGCGGCAGCATCGGCGCTGCCCGGCTGCGTCCGGGCCTGGGCGGCGGCCGCAATCGCCCCGTCATAATCGGCCGCGTTGTACAGCGCGCGCGCCTTCACGAGCACCGGCGGCTCCGCCGCGTACGCGCTTCGGGCCACGAGCGCCATCGCAATCACGACGACCGCTGTCACGATCCGGAGACTGCGGCGCCCCCCCCTGAGGGTCGCGGAAGGTCGCATTCCCGAATCGTAGCATTGGCGGCGCTGCATGAGCCGGCCTATCGGGCGGGTCCCCTTTGTTACAATGCGCTGCGATGACCGTACCGGTGATCGTGCCTCGCGCCGAGCACGCCGTCTCCCGCAGGCAGATTGATCCGGATGCGCTGAAGGTTCTCTACCGCCTCCATCAGAACAACTACGTCGCGTACCTGGTCGGCGGCAGTGTCCGCGATCTGCTCCTCGGCCGCAGGCCCAAGGACTTCGACATCGGCACGTCCGCGCATCCGTATCAGGTCAAGCGGCTGTTCCGGAACTGCTGGATCATCGGGCGACGGTTTCGCCTCGCACACGTTCGTTTCGGAAACAAAACCATTGAAGTCGCCACGTTTCGCCGTCAGCTCACCGCCGCGGAGCTTGCGGCGCCCGAGGAACTACCGGAACATGACGGCATCCCGCTCACCGACGCGGCCGACGCCGACCGGCTGCTCCATCGCGACAACACGTTCGGCACGCCCGAGGAAGACGCGTTCCGGCGCGACTTCACGATCAACGCGCTCTTTTACGACATCGCCGACTTCTCGATCATCGATTACGCCGGCGGCCTTCGAGATCTCGACGCACGAGTGATTCGGTGTATCGGTGAGCCGACCGAGCGCTTCCAGGAGGACCCGGTTCGGATGATCCGAGCGGTGTCGATGGCATCGCGGCTCGATTTCACCGTGGATCCGCCGATCGACGCGGCGATCGCGGCGCACCGTGGCGAGCTCGCGCGCGCCGCGCCGGCGCGGCTTGTGGAGGAGATCTACAAGCTGCTGCGCGCGGGGGCGTCGGAAAGAGCGTTCCGCATGCTGGCCGAGCGCAGACTCCTCGAGCCGATTGCGCCGGAGATGCAGAAGCGGGCGGGCGAAGCGCTCTGGAAATCGCTCGCCGCCCTCGATGCGTACCGACGTCCGTTCGAAGAGACACCGGAGACGCTGACGAACGCGATTCTGCTCGGGACGCTGCTCGTGCCGATCGGATACGACTTCCGGACGCCGCCCTTCGTGCCCAATCCCAGCGGGAAGCCGCGGAAAGAGCCCGCGATGTCGCTCGGCATGCTGCCGCTCGCGCGGCGCGACGTGGAACGCCTCCGTCACATCCTCACGCTTCAGCGGCGCCTGACCGACCTGCACCTCTCGCCGCGGGCGCGCAAGGCGCTCATGCACCGGGGCCCGTTCCGCGAGGCATTGACCTGGCTGGAGATTCACGGGAACGCACCCGAGGTACTCGAGCACTGGCGCGGCTTCATCGAGGCAGCGAAAACCTTCGAGCCGGAGGGGGAAGCGGCGGACGCAGCGCCGCCACGCCGACGGCGACGCCGCCGACGCCGCCGTCCGTTCCGAACGCCTACGGCGTAGCCACGAAGGTCACAAAGGCGAGGTCTTAGCGGCTTTTATCAGCCGTGCTTCCGCTCGAACTCCCGCATGAACGACACGAGGGCGTCGATGCCGTCCTCGGGGAACGCGTTGTAGATCGACGCGCGCATGCCGCCAACGGAGCGATGTCCCTTGAGCCCGTCGAAACCGGCGGCGGTTGATTCCTTCACGAACGTCTTTTCGAGCTCCTCAGTCGGCAGCCGGAACGTCACGTTCATCAGGGACCGATCCTGCTTCCGCGCGGTACCTCGATAGAAGCCGGTACGATCGATCTCGGCGTACAGCTTCCCCGCCTTACGCTGGTTGACCTTCGCGACCGCCTCGAGCCCCCCCTGCGATCGCAGCCACTTCATCGTCAGCCCGAGAATATAGATACCGAACGTACTCGGCGTGTTGTAGAGCGAGTCGTTCTCCGCATGCACCTTGTAGTTCAGCATCGTCGGCAGCGTGTCCGCGGAGCGTGTCAGGAGATCCTCCCGGATGATCACGAGCGTCACACCAGACGGCCCGAGGTTCTTCTGTGCGCCGGCGTAGATCAGCGCGTGCCGCGCGATGTCGATCGGTCCGCTGAACATTTCCGACGATGTGTCGTTGACGAGCGGAACGTCGCCAACATCCGGCAGCGACCTCCACTGCGTGCCTTCGATCGTGTTGTTGCCCGTCATGTGGACGTACGCTGCGCCCGGCGTGAGCTTCAGCTCTCCCGCGTCGGGAAGACGTGAGTAATTCTCACCCTTGGTTGTCGCGGCAACGTTCACCTTGCCGACCTTCCTGGCTTCCTTGATCGCCTTGTCCGCCCACGAGCCGCTGTCGATGTAGTCGGCGGTGGCGCCGGGCCCGAGGAGGTTCATCGGCACCATGGTGAACTGCAGGCTCGCGCCTCCCTGCAGCATCAGAATCGTGTAGTTGGCCGGTATGTTCGCGAGCGCGCGAATGTCGTCCTTCGCCTTGCCCAGTAGATCCTCGAATGCCTTCGACCGGTGGCTGATCTCCATCACCGACATCCCTACGCCGGGGAGCGCCACCAGATCGCGCTGCGCCTCTTCGAGGACGGGAAGGGGGAGAACCGCCGGACCGGCGGAAAAGTTAAAAACGCGAGTGGCAGTCGGCATGGATGGAACTCCGTTGGAGAAGCCTAAATTTTAACGACGTACAAGTTCAGAATGTCCTGGTTGCCGTGCTCGATTGTTTTCAGGAGGTCCGCCGGTGGATTACCGTCGAGATTGATGCGTGCGATGGCCGCCTCAGCGCCCTCGAAGATGATGTTTTCAGTTTCCTGCACGTTGAGGTTGGTGGCGCGGAGATGCTCGAACACGTGGGCCAGCACTCCCGGGCGATCGCGGTGCCGGACGACCAGCATATGCGTTGCGGGTGTTTTTGTCGCAAGGTTGACAACATTCGGGACCTTGCCGGTGTCCTTGTAGGCCCGGATTACGCGCACCGCTTCTGCGGCAATTGCTTGCTGGGCCTGGTCCGTCGACGCGCCGATGTGATGCGTGCCGATGACGCCGGGCAGGCCGACCACCGGATCGGTGAATTCACCCGTCGCGGAGGACGGCTCCTGCGCAAAGACATCGAGCCCTACTCTGATGCCACGCGTGCGCACCGCCTCGGCAAGCGCCGCGGGGTCGACGATCTCAGCGCGCGACGTATTCACGAGATACGACCCCGACGCGAGGCGATTCAGGATCGAGGCGCCTACGAAGTTGCGCGTGTCGGATGCCAGCGCCAGGTGGACGCTGAGGACATCGGCGCGAGTGGCGACCTCTTCCGGTGACTGAACGACCGTGATCTCGAGATCGCCGGGAGGCGCGCCTGCCGCCGCACCATCGCGGTTGAATCGCCGGCTCCATACGACCACTGGCATCCCGAAAGCGATTGCCCGACGCGCGACCTCCTGCCCGATGCGCCCGAAGCCAAGGAGGCCAAGAGAACGTCCGTACAGTCCCCGTGCCTTCGAGTACTCCTTTTTGTTCCAACGACCAGCACGCAGGTCGGCGACGTTGTCGGGAATTCGCCTATCAAGCGCGAGGATGAGTGCAAAGGCGAGCTCCGCGACGGCTATCGCGTTCTTGCCGGGACAATTCGACACATAGATTCCCCGGCGAGAGGCGGCTTCCACGTCGATCGTGTTCACGCCCGCTCCTGCACGCACGATCAGCGACAGCGAGCTGGCGTCGAGCATCGCCTCTGTGACCTGGGTACTGCGCACGACTAGTACGTCTGCGCACGTCGACCCCAACACCTCGGCGAGCTTCTCGTCGGCGATCTCGGGCCGGTAGATCAGCTCACAGCCAGCGGCCGCGATGGCATCGAGCCCCGACTGTTCGAACGTATCGGCAATGAGAACCTTCATGACGACAGATCAACCACGAAGGCTCCCTTCCTTCGCGACCTTCGTGGTTTAAATAAGGTGCGACAACAGCCCGTCGCGGAGCTTCGGCTCGAACCAGGTCGATTTCGGCGGCATGATCCCGCCGGCATCCGAGATCTCCATCAGATCGTCGACGCTTACTGGATACATCGAAAACGCGACTGCGGCCTTGCCGGACTTCACGAGCTTCTCGAGTTCAGACGTCCCACGTGCGCCCCCGACGAAATCAATGCGTTTGTCGGTACGCACGTCACCGACGCCGAGGATCGATGTCAGCACGGCATCCTGCAGACGGCTCACGTCGAGCCGATCCGCCGCCTCGAGACCGCGCGGGGCGTCGCCGAGCACAATCGTGTGCCATACGCCATCGAGAAACATCGCGACCTCGCCGCGGCGGGCAGGGATCGCAGGCCCGCTCTTCACGGTGAACTGTTCCTTCAGTTTGGCCAGCAGGGTCTGCGGAGTGTAGACCCCGAGATCCTTCACAACCCGGTTGTACGGCAGGACCTGCACCTGGTTGTCGGGAAACGCCACGGCAAGCACGGTGTCCCAGTCACCTCGCGCGCCCACCGAACCGCGCAGCTTCTGGCGCGCGCGGGCTGCACTTGCGGCTCGATGATGTCCGTCGGCGATGTACAGCGCCGGAATCCGATCGAAGGAGGCAACGAGATCCGGCACGTCCGCGGCATCGATTCGCCAGATTGTGTGGCGCACGCCGTCGCGCGCCGTGAAATCGAACAGCGGCGCCTGCGTCGTCGCTCGATCGACCACCCCATTAACCCCACGTGAAGCGCGGTAGGTGAGAAATACCGGACCCGTCTGGGCACGCAGTTCGAGCATGTGGCGGGTCCGATCGTCCTCCTTGTCAGGTCGGGTCCGCTCGTGCTTCTTGATAACGTCGAGGTCGTACTCATCAAGGGAGAACGAGCCGGCAATGCCCGTTTGGACGTGATCGCCCATCTTCAGGCGATAGACGTAAAGGCTTGGCTCGTCTTCGACAACGAGCGGAGCGCGTTTTCTGAGCGTGTCGAAATTCTCCACGGCCTTCCTGTACACGCCATCCGAATACTGATCGGTGCCAGGCGCGAGATCGATCTCTGCGCGGGAAACGTGCAGAAAGCTCAATGGATTACCGTCAGCAAGCGCTTTCGCTTCCTGCGTGTTGACGACGTCGTAGGGAACTGCGGCCACGTGCGGCGCAGAGGCCGGCGTGGGGCGAAGAGCACGGAACGGATTAATAGCTGCCATGAGAAGAAAAAATTATAGCGTGGCATGTGAATTGATTAGGTACGCCGGGATTGGTGTCCATGCGTCACGCGCTGACCGTCGCTTCAACCACAGCTGTGCTGGTGGTCCTGCTTTCACTGTCGAGTCGGACAACCGCATTTGCTCAGAGCGGCACGGCTGAAATCTGGGGCCACGTGGCGGATTCGTCAGGTCAGAGCATTGAGCGCGCGGCGATCACCGTCACGAACGTGGAGACCGGAGCAAATCGCCAGGTCTTCACCGATGACAGTGGACGATTCGCGGCGCCGGCGCTTCCGGTCGGGCCTTACGAAGTGACCGCGGCCTTCGAGGGATACGCGGCGCGGCGCCAGGAGGCGCTGGTGCTGCATCCTGGGCAGCGAGTGGTACTGCAATTCGAGTTGCGCCGCGCGGTCTTCCCGGAAACGCTCACCATCGGGCTCATGCCCGCGGAGCTCGAAACGGCGCGCACGCACGAGAGTTACTTCGTCGATACGTCGCAAGTCGAGACGCTCCCGACCAAGGATCGTCAATTCCTGCGCTTCACCCAGCTCGCGCCTGCGGTCTCGACGGACGCGGCGACCGGCGGCCTTAGCGTCATGGATCAATCGAGCGCGCTGAACCGCGTCGTCATTGACGGTTTCGATCACACCAGCAGCTTGACCGGTGAGCCATACGGCACCCTCGGCGTCGACGCGACGCCATCGCAGCTGAGCGAGGCGGCGGTTCGCGAGCTTCGCATCGAGACCAACGGCTACCCGGCAGAGGCGGGCCGGGCCGGCGCCGGCGTATTCAGCGTCGTGACGAAATCAGGCACGGACACGATGCATGGCACCGCCTTCGAGTTCTTCGGTGATCGCGCCCTCAACGCCGCGAGAACGATCGACGGCGCAGACGAAGTGAATCCACCGTACCGGTCGAACCAGTTTGGCGGGGTGCTCGGCGGCCCGATCATCCGATCCCGCGACCTTTTCCTGGCGAGCTACGAAGGTCTCCGCCGCTCGGCGACGACCTCGGAGGACCAGGACCTCGCGCTTTTGCGACTCGATCATCATTTCACCGACACCCAGCAAATGACGGCCCGGTACCTCGGACAGCAATTCACAAGCGCGCCGTGGGACATTCGAACGTGGTCGCTCGGTCTCTCCCTGAACAGCAGTCTCGGCGGGTCGGTCGTCAATGAGGCGCGGGTGCAGCGTTCCGCGAACCGCGACCTGCAGAGCTTCGCGCACGATTTCGACGCAACACGAGTTGAGGCTGCTGATTCGATCTCGTTCGTCGCCGGCAGCCATTCCATGAAGGCGGGCGCTGACGCACTCTTCGACACCAACTCCGCCACGTTTGGCGGGCGGGGCACGATGCCCACGGTCCACCAGGATGTCACGAGCTACGCTGCATTCGTCCAGGACGCGTGGCGCGCGGGCCGAACAGTGACGGTGGATCTCGGTGTGCGCTATGACATGCAGACGATGCCGTTAGTGCCGCGTGACCGGAACAACGTGGCGCCGCGGGTCGGGCTGAGCTGGGCTGGCACAGAACATTCGGTCCTCCGCGCGAGCTACGGAATCTTCTACGGCATGACCCCGGCGATCATCCCGGCCGTCGCAGGGCTCAACGGCGGCGCACCGTCGGTTGTCGTCGATGGCGGGTTTCAGAATGCGCAGGTTCAACAGGCCAATGTCGGATGGGAATGGGAGAAGTACCGCGTCGCGACGGCTGGAGTGACCTACTTGTTCGCAAGAGGGATCCACCTCCCGCGTGCGGAAGAGTCGAACATTGGCACTCCGTTCAATCGCGTCGTCACGTACCGGAGCAGTGGTGAATCGCGGTACAACGGCATCGCCTATCACGTACGGATGCAGTTTCCGCAGTCTCTGTTTTCCACGTTGTCGTACACTCTCGCGCGGGGAGACGACACGGCGCCTGGCGTCGCGCCCCTTGTGTTCGGCACCCCCGCCGCGGACCGGCGTGCTCTGTCGCCGACCATCGCCGCGGCGAGAACGCCGGGTGACAACGACCAGCACCATCGTGCGGCCCTGTCGATGATGTATGACACCAGACTGCTTGCGGAAAAGGCTCCAGGCAGACTGAAGCCGCTCGTGAGAAATTGGTCCGTCAGCGCCATCTACATGCTTCAAAGCGGACAGCCGTATAGCGCGTACGTCGATCGCGACATCAACGGGGACGGCAACGCCTTCAACGATCTGACGCCGGGGACGTCGAGGAATCAGTACCGCCTTCCGTGGCAGGCATCAATAGATCCGCGAATCGCGCGTGACTTTCATGTCGGTGCCCGCGGAAAGGTGTCGTTGATCTGGGAAGCGTTCAACGTGACGAACCGGCCAAACTACGGCGCAGTTGACGACACGGTGTATACCGTCGGCGGAGACGGGCTGCGCCTCAACGGTCCGCTCGGCAGCAGGACGCTGGCTGATGGCCGAATTACGCAGCTTGCCGTAAGGGTGGGTTTCTAGCGACCGACCGCCACGCCAGGCGCAACCGCCTCAATGCGTAGCGTTCGAGAGGACCGCGCGAAGAATCGAGTCGAATGGCCGCGATGCGTCCGCCGAAGGCACCACGGAATGGGCGCCGGCCGGTCGTCGCGCGTGGACAACGAGAGCGGGCTGCTTCCGCAGTTCACTGCAGGTCGTCCGCAGAAAAACCTGGAGCGCCATCCCGCCGGCGCGGCGGCTGGCCGTCGTGCCGGTGGTATCGGCGAATGAGCGCTGGGCGTCGACCGCCGATCTGAACGCGAGTCTTGGATGAATCTGCAGCGCTTGCTGCAGCCACATACGAAGCGCCAATGTCGAGTCCGGAGCCCCCGGCGTCGATGACAACTCCGTTGCCATCGTCACGAGATCCGACAACCCGCGCGGATACTCGGTGGTTCGCAGAGGGCGATGGAGGACAATCGCGAGGATCAGCGCACCCATCTGCGTGACGTCCGCGTTCTGATCGAATCGTGCGAGACTCGCGACCGCCGGCATCGCGAGGCCGAAATCCTTCCAGAGCTGCTCCCGGTTGCGCTGCAGCGCCTCAAGCCCTGCGCCAAACACGCAATCGGTCAGCATGATCCGTCCGTCGTTAGTGAGGAGGACGTGCGCCGGGTTGATCGCGCCGTGCGCCAGCCCGCCGGGCCAGGAATGCAGCGCTGCGACGGCGCTAATCACCAGCGAGGAGAGCTCCAAGATCGCCGCCGTCGGGACAACCTCGCCGGTCGACTGGAGATGTGCCAACAGGTGCGACAGCCGCACACCTCCCGGCATCTCACTGACGATCCGCAGAGACGGGCCCTCGCGCTCGATCCGCTTGACGGGCGCGAACAGCCGCATGTCGAGATCGACGTAGCGCGACGCGCGGCCGCGGATGGCCTCCTCGACGACCGGAAGCAACGCGAGCGCCGGCGCGAGTTCGAGCACCTCGGTGTTCGTACGACCGTCGGTTTCGATCCGTCGGACACCCACTCCGTCTTCGAGTGAGTAGAATTCCCCAGGGATAATGCGTCTGACCACAGGTGTTCCGAGTGCAACGGACGCACCGTGGGGGCCGCGTCAATTCGTTCGGAATTCGGGTCGATCTCGAGGTGTGTGCGGCAAAGCACGCTTTCCTATTACAGATTGGTCAGCGCGGGACGGCGATCTGTAACCGGGCTCATGGGTACAGGACCCTCGGGGTGGAGCCGGGCCGACTCGTTTTGCCCTACCTGCTACACTGCAAGTCGAAACCCCCAATGGAATGGATCTTTGCCGTCGCCGCAGCCGCGGTCGCGGCGATGCTGGCCACATCGATTGCGCGCTCGTCGGCGGGGCGCCAGCTTGCCGAGCAGCGTGCCGCGATGGTCGCTGAACTGGCGGCCGCCAGGCGCGACAACGAGTGGCTCACCGAGCAGGTGGCGCGTGAACGGGAAGTTCTCGGCGCCACGCAGACGCTCCTCGATACAGCCGAGCAGAAGCTCCGTGAAGCCTTCCAGTCACTGGCCGCCGACGCGCTGAACAGCAACCGTACCGCGTTCCTCGACCTCGCAAAGGCATCGTTCGAGGGGTTTCAGCAGCAGGCGACGCTCCAGTTCGATTCTCGTCAGAAGGCTATCGACGGGCTGGTCCAGCCGATCGCCGATACGCTCAAGAAAGTCGACGGGAAACTGGCCGAGGCGGAACTCGAGCGCCTCGAGGCTTACGCCCGGCTGACCGAGAAGGTCACCGCGCTGGGATCCACCGCAGACACCTTGTCGCGCGCGCTCCGCACGCCCGCGGTCCGGGGCCGCTGGGGCGAAATGCAGCTGCGGCGCGTCGTCGAAATCGCGGGGATGCTCCGACGCTGCGACTTCGATGAGCAACCGCCCCTGCTGGGCGACAACGGCCGCCTGCGTCCTGATCTCATCGTTCATCTGCCGGGCGGCAAGCAGATCGTGGTAGACGCGAAGTCACCACTCGAAGCGTTTCTGGACGCGCAGGAGGCGCCTGACGAGGAGACGCGGACCCTCAAGCTCCAGGCGCATTCACGCCAGGTCCGCGATCACATGGACAAGCTTGGCAGCAAGGCGTACTGGGAAGAGCTCGCAGAGTCTCCCGAGGTGGTGGTGATGTTCCTGCCAGGTGAAACGCTTTTCAGCGCCGCTCTGCAGCACGATCTCGGCCTGATCGAGCACGGGCTGAAGCAACGCGTCCTGCTCGCCAGCCCCATCACGTTGATTGCGCTGCTGACAACCGTCGCCCACTCGTGGCGGCAGGAGGCGCTGACCGAAAACTTCCGCGAGGTCGCAGACCTCGGCAGGGACCTCCACGATCGGCTCGCGAAGTTCGCTGAACACCTTGACGATGTGCGCAAGAAGCTCGATGGAGCCGTTCAGTCCTACAACGCTGCCGCAGGGTCCTTCGAATCGCGCGTCCTCGTCTCGGCGCGCCGCTTGCGGGAACTCAAGGTCACGACCGCAGAGGAGCTGCCGCCGGCCGAATCGATCGATACCGTGCCGCGTGTATTGAAGCACATCGGATTGATGGGATTGCCGCCAGGCGCGACGACTGACGAGGCAGAGTCAATATAATTGCCCGATGGATTTTGACGCCGGCACGTCGGCGCCACCAGCCCCGCTCGACTTCATCCGCGAAATCGTCGCCGAGGATCAGCGCACCGGGAAGCATGGCGGGCGTGTGCACACCCGGTTCCCACCCGAACCGAATGGATACCTCCATGTCGGCCACGCCAAGTCCATCTGCCTCAATTTCGGCGTCGCCGCCGAATTCGGCGGCCTCTGCAATCTCCGATTCGACGACACAAACCCTACGAAAGAGGACGTCGAGTACGTCGAGGCGATCCAGGAAGACGTCCGGTGGCTTGGCTTCGAGTGGGGTTCGATGTTCTACGCATCGGACTACTTCGAGCTGCTGTATCAATACGCCGAGGAGCTGATTCGTCAGGGGAAGGCGTACATCGACAGTCTCAGCGCGGACGACATCCGGGAGTACCGGGGCACGCTCACCGAGCCTGGGCGCAACAGCCCCTACCGCGAACGGACTGTCGATGAGAATCTCGATCTGTTCCGCCGGATGCGGGCGGGCGAGTTCCCGGACGGCGCGCACGTGCTGCGGGCGACGATCGACATGGCGTCACCGAACATCAACATGCGCGATCCAACGCTGTACCGGATCCGGCATGCCTCTCACCACCGCACCGGCGACGCCTGGCCCATCTACCCGACGTACGACTACGCGCACCCGATCTCGGACGCAATCGAAGGGATCACGCATTCGCTCTGCACGCTCGAGTTCGAGGATCACCGGCCGCTGTACGACTGGATCGTCGACGCGCTCAGCGGTACCGCGCGGGAGTTCAAGTCGCGTCCGCAACAAATCGAGTTCGCGCGCCTCAACCTGAATTCCACGGTGATGAGCAAACGGAAGCTGCTGGCGCTCGTCCAGCAGCGGCTCGTGCACGGGTGGGACGATCCGCGGATGCCGACAATCGCCGGCATCCGGCGCCGCGGCTTCACGCCGGAAGCGGTCCGCGACTTCTGCGCGCGGATCGGCGTCGCGAAGAAGGAAAACGTGATCGACATCGCGTTGCTCGAGCACACCGTGCGCGAGGATCTCAACCGGCGCGCGCTCCGCGCGCTTGCGGTGCTCCGTCCGTTGAAGGTCGTGATCGAGAACTATCCGGAAGGGCGTGTCGAGGAAGTATCGGCCACCAACAACCCGGAGGATCCGTCCGCCGGTACGCGGCGCATCGCGTTCACACGCGTGCTCTACATCGAGCAAGAAGATTTCATGGAGACGCCGCCGAAGAAGTTCTTCCGGCTCTCCCCTGGCACCGAGGTGCGCCTGCGCTATTCCTACATCCTGAAGTGCGAGCGCGCCATCAGGGACACGTCAGGCGCGGTGGTGGAATTGCGCTGTAGCTACGATGCCGATTCGCTGAACGGGCCGACGGCCATGCGCAAGGTAAAGGGAACCATTCACTGGGTGTCGGCCGACCATGCACAGGACGCTGAGGTACGCCTGTACGATCGGCTTTTTCGGTCCGAGGACCCGGGCGGAGGCGGTCGGGACCCGCTTGATGATCTGAATCCGAAATCTCTCGAGCGCATCGAAGGCGCGAAGGTCGAACCGGCACTGGCCTCGGCGGCTCCCGGCGAGCGCTTTCAGTTCGAGCGCCAGGGGTACTTTTGCGTCGATCCCGATTCGCGCGCGGGCAAGTTGGTGTTCAACCGCACCGTTACGCTCAAGGATTCCTGGGCCAAGATACAGAGCCGTACCAAGTAGAAAGTTCGAAGTACTTTCCACGTGCTTCCAACTCGCACTTCGAACTTACCGTCGATACCGCACGCACCATTCGCGCAACCGCTTGGCCACTTCCATTGCCGCCGCCTCGGTCCGCATGCGGTCCGAAGGCCACGGGAGGCGCCACGTCCAGTTCGAGTCCGAGACGGTCGCGGGGTGGTTGATGCGGTCCGGCCAGCCGAAGATGTCCTGAATCGGCAGGATGAGCGTGTCCGAGCCTGACGCGTACAGCGCCTCGAGCAGCGTTTCGTGAATCGCATTCGGCAGAGTGGGGGCATCGATCGAAGCGCGATCGTCTTCGGTGAGCCGCTCCCGCACTGAAGGAATGGCCAGGACCGCCTCCCGTTCTTCCCGCGGCGCGTCTTCCCACCAGGTCACCATCGGTTCCGTATCGTGCGTGCCCGACGTTGCCACGGAAACCGGTGGATAGGTGATCGGATCCCTGAACGGCTGCCCTTCGAGATGCCACTGGCGCTCCCATCGAAACACCTTGTAGCCGGCGACCGAGAGGCGGGTCAGCGACGCGCGTACGAACTCCGGGATGACGCCGAGATCTTCGGCGATGATCTCGGTCCCCGGCTCGCGGAACACCTCCAGCACACGCTCGCCAAGCGCCAGCTGCTCTTCCTCCTCCGGCGGCGTGAATTGCGGCGGCCCGCCGTCGTGCGGCCGGAAGTACGTGCGATAAAACCCGACAAGATGATCCACGCGGTAGCCGTCGACGAGATCGGCGTTGCGGCGCGCACGGTCGCGAAGCCAATCGAAGTCGCGCTCCGCGAGGACGTCCCATCGGTACACCGGCAATCCCCAGTCCTGCCCCGTATCGCTGAACGCATCAGGCGGTACGCCGACGGAGGCGTCCATGCGGAATTCGTCCTGGCGAGCCCAGACGTCGGCGCTGTCTCCGCTCACCATGAACGGCAGATCGCCGAACAACGCCACCTCAGCCGCGCGATCGCGGGCCGTGCCCCACTGGTCGCCCGCCAGCCACTGTACGTACTGGCGAAACAGGATTTCGTCCGCCAATTCCGCGCGGGCCGCGTCGAGCGCCTTCGATTGCCGCGTGCGCAGCGGCTCTGGCCAGTCCATCCAGCCGCGCTCATCGTGGCGCGCATGCAGGGCGCGAAACAGCGCGTATTCATCAATCCACCAACGCTGTTCCGCGAGGTACGAGCGGAATGCGAACGCCCGGCGGGTGCCGCCGCTCCACTCGGTGTCCCGAAAACGCGCGAAACAGCGCCGCAGCGCGGTGTGTTTCAGCCGCCTGACCTCGTCGTACTGAATCCTCGGTGCGATTCGCGCCGCAGCGAGCCGGGCGCGCAGCGCCGGCTCGAGCGCCGCCTCGCCCCCGATCTCCGCGAAGTCCTCGACATGATCGAGCGTGATGAACTGCGGATCGATCGCCATCGCACTCAGCGCGGAATAGGGTGATGATTCGCCCGGAGGCATCTCGTTGATTGGCAGGAGCTGCAGGACGCGCTGGCCTCCGGCGTCGAGCCAGCGGGCGATGGCTTCGATGTCCCCGATTTCGCCGACGCCCCAGCTCCGCGACGAGGGCATCGAAAACAGCGGGATCAGCACCCCCGCGCGGCGTGATCCGGTGCGCTGCGGCGTCATACGGCCAACTCGAGCGCGGTGCAAGCGGAATGCCGCGCAACCTCGGAGACTGCCATCACGAACTCGCGAATCGAAGCAATCGCGTCGACGCGTCGCGGAAGACATGGGGCTCGGGCAGAAGGCTGACCACCACGAACGCTTCCCGTTGAAAGTCGAAGAAGTATCCGGGATGCACGAGAATGCCCTCCCGCTCCAGCAGATCGAGCACGAGCTGCTCCTCGCTTCTCGTGGTCGGGACCCGGATCACCGCCGACCATCCGCCCTCGGTCTTCAACACCTCGCATGCGAGAAACGATCGCGCGCCCTCGCGAAGCGTCGCCAGGTTGGCGCCGATGCGCTCTTGGATCGCCGACCTGACCGATGCGCCATGCGCGAGCAAGTCGGCGGCCGCAAGCTGCACCGGCGTGGCGACGGACAGAAAGCTGTCGGCAATCAGCTCCAGGCCGGCAAGCGCCACGTCGCGCGCGGCCGGTGGACCGCCGGCGACGATCCATCCAAGTTTCAACTGCGGGAGACCCGCTGACTTCGACAGCCCGCCCAGCGTGAACGCGAGCACGTCGCTGCGCGCGGCGATGTCGGTGAGCGGCGCGTCGACCTCGAGGGGGTAATCCGCAAACACCTCGTCGACGATCAGCGCCCATCCGCGATCGCGGCACAGGGCCGACACCTGATGGATGTCGCGCCTCGACACATACGACCCGGTCGGATTGTTGGGCGAGACGATGACGACCGCGCGGGTGCTCGCCGGAGCCGCGTCGAGCGCTGCCGGATCGATCTCCCATCGACCGTGGTACTCCAGGTCGAAGGGTATCGAGCAGACGCCTTCGAGACGCGTGAGATGTTCGAACAGCGGATAACTCGGCCGCGGCACGAGCACCGACTCGCCCGGATTGCAGAGCAGCTTGAACAGCCACGTATAGGCTTCGCTCGTGCTTGCCGTGAGAACGACGTGGGCGGGATCGATCGTGATACCGCGGCGCCGATGATCGTGCGCGATCGCCTCGCGCGCGGACGGCAGTCCGAAAGCGTGCGGTTCGTAGCGCAGGGCTTCCGGGGCCGACAGACCGCGCAAGAGATCGGGTGGATACGCGATGCGCGCCCGCGTCGGGTTCGACTCGGTCAGGTCGACCACCGGCCCGCGGCCGGTGCGCCGCGCGAGCGCCTCGGTCAGCGCGTTGAGATCAGCGTGCGGCGGAAGGCGTCGCGAGAACATCGGCGTCGCGCGCGAAGGCGGAATACTCGAGCATCTGCGTCTCGAGATCGAGGGGATAGGAGATTTCGACGTCGACAATCTCGCCGCCGTCGAACCGCGGCGTCAGCCTCGGCATGACGACGCCGGTGTACGACGGCAGGTTGAGCGCGTCCACCCGCGATACCACTTCGTCGCGCAGCGCCGGATCGAAATGGACACCGTAAGAGTCGAACAGGCTTTTCGCAGCCGCGTAATCGCCCTCGGCCTTGATCCGCTGCACCTCGGCAAGCAGACGCCCGGCTCCGTCGCGGAATGCGGCGGCGTCAACCATCACGTAGTACGTCTTGCCATCGCGCTTCCTGACGTCGATGGCGGAGGTATGCGCGATCAGCCATCCGGCGATCATCTGGCGATTGCGCATGTGATCTTCTTCGATGGTGGTTCCTTCGCGAATCCGCCGCAGCTGCAGGAGGGCGTTGCGCGCGTAGTACTCGAACGCGGTGCTGACGATCGCGTCATGATCGGCGGCGGCGATGAGGCCGAGCTCCACGAGCTTCGGATCCGGCAGGAAATACAACGCGACCAGGTCCGCCCGTGATTCCTCGATCGCCGAATACTGCTCTTTCAATAGCAGATGCGGCGATGTCACCCCTTCCGCCATCCGGCCCGAGCCGTGACCGATCACCTCGTGCAGCTCCGTGGTCAACTCCTGCGAGAAGGCGCCCCACCTCTTCGCGCGATCGGCCTCCTCCGGTGTCCACGAGAACTCGGTGCGCATCCCTTCAGGCGTCGATTCCTCGTAGGCCTCGTTCACGTTGAACAGCGACACCGATTTGCTGCCGTATTGCTCGCGGATGGCCTGGTCGTTCGGGAGGTTGATGCCGACTGGCGTGATGGGACCGGAGTCGCCGGTTTCCACGACGACCTCGATCGCCCGGGCGGTGATGCCGAGGACTTCCGGCTTGCGGAAACGCGGCTCCCACGGCATGTGATCCTCGAACCATTGGGCATGCGCAGCCAGCGTCTGGATCTTGCGGGTTTTTTCGTCGTTCACGTAGTACACGAGCGCTTCCCACGCGCCCTTTGTGCCGCGCGGGTCCATGTAGACCTCGACGAAACCGTTGATCGTGTCAACGGCGGAGGACTGTTCGCTGACCCATGCGATGTCGTACGCAACCCGATCCGCATCTTCGCCGGTCCGATAGAAGCGAATGAGCGCCCGAAGGGCGTCGGCCATCGGCGCCGGTGCATACGGCAGCGCGTCTTCGAGATGGGCGACGATGGCACGGATCTGAAGGTCGTACTTGCCTTCCACCTTGTAGACCTCTTCGATGAGCCGACCGTCACGTTTCACGAGACGCGAGTTGAGCCCGTACCGCTCCGTGAATCCGTCAAGGTCGGACATCCGCACCCCGACGTACAGATTGTTGGCGCTCGCTTCGAGGATATCGCGGCCGCCCGCCGGCGTCTTGTTCGTCGCCACCGCGTCATACGAGGGATCGAACAGCATCGGCCCGAGCCGGTCGAGCAGACAATCGGCAGAGGCGGAGAATTGCGCTCCGGAACGTCCGGCGGCAGCCATCGCGGCGGCAAGCTGATCGCGCGTCAGTCCCAGCACGAACTTGCGTGCCGTCAGGTTATTGAATGGTCCGGTGTTGATCCAGAACAGCTTCGTGTAGCGACGGATCTCGGCAAGGACGTCCGGCTCGATCTGGTGCCCGTGGCGAAGGATCGCTTCGAGGACGCCGCGGATCTCGAGATTCAGCGCGTGTCGCTGGTCGTAGTAAATGTCGCGCCCCGCCAGCGCCGCCTGATAGAGATGCCAGACCAGAATCTTGTCGCGCAGCGCCAGGGCGCCGAAACCGTCCGCATACACCTGGACGACCGCGGCGTCATCTACCCGTTCGAGAAGGTACTGCCGGGCGTCACTCACTCCCAATACAATAACGCGTATGACTGCACGACTTCGCGTAAGCGGGTGTCTGTCTGTCGCTGTCGCGGCGCTCGCGGCGACGCTGTCCGCGCAGGGACAGCGGATGCTGTCGATCGACACGATTTACGATCCGGCCACGCGCACGAATTTCAGCGGGACTCCGCCACCGGCGGTCACCTGGATCGACGCCGACACCTACATGTCCGGGAAACGCGCGGCGGGGCGATTTGAGTGGGTCAAGGTCGACGCGGCGTCCGGCCGTGAGTCGGCGCTCTTCGATGCGGCACGAATGGAAACGGCGCTGGCCTCGCTGCCGGGTGTCACGCGCGAGGAAGCTGCCACGCTCTCCCGCTCGGATGGTCTGACATTCAATCCCGCCCGAACGGGTGCGCTCATCACGATTGCCGATGATCTGTACTTCTACGATTTCGGAAATGGCCAGGCGGCGCGGCTGACGGCAACGCCTGGCGAGGAAGAAGTGGCGACATTCAGCCCCGATAGCCATTCGGTGGCGTTCGTCCGCGGCAATAACCTGTTCATGGTCGACGTGGCGGCCCGACGCGAAGTCGCGTTGACCACTGATGGCAACCCGGAGCTGCTGAACGGAAAGCTCGACTGGCTGTACCAGGAAGAAATCTACGGACGCGGGCGGTTCCGCGGGTATTGGTGGAGCCCCGATTCGTCGCGCATTGCGTTCCTGCAGCTCGACGAGCATCCGGTTCCGAAGTACACCGTCGTCGATCACATTCCGTACAGGCCCGCGACCGAAGTGACGCCGTACCCGAAGGCGGGCGATCCCAATCCACTCGTAAAGCTGGCTGTATCGCGCGTCGCCGGAGGCGATCCGTCGTGGGTGGATCTCGGCGCATATTCCGCGATCGACTTCCTGATCGTCGACGTCGACTGGGCACCAGGTGCGCGGGACGTTGTGTTTCAGGTGCAGGATCGCGAGCAGACCTGGCTGGATCTGAACCTCGCCGACGCGGCATCCGGGAAATCGCGCAAGGTGTTGCGCGAGACGACCAAGGCATGGGTCGATCCCAACGGCAACCCGCTGTGGCTGAAAGACGGATCGTTCCTGTGGCTCAGCGCCCGGAGCGGATACAAGCATCTCTATCGCTACAAAACGGACGGCACGCAGCTCGGTCAAGTCACGACGGGACGTTGGGAATTCCGTACTCTGTACGGCGTCGACGAGAGCAAGGGGGTCGCGTATTTTGCCGCCGGTGAGCGCCGTCATATCGATACCGACATCTACAGCGTGAAATTCGACGGCACTGGCATGACCCGGTTGTCGCAGACGACCGGGACGCATCGCGCGAGCTTCAATCCTACGTACACCCAGTACGTCGACTACTGGAGTGACGTCGCGACGCCGACGCAGGTGCGGCTGTTCCGCGTGGACGGCCGCGAAGTCCGGGTGATCGAAGCCAACCAGGTCAGGGCATTTGCAGAGTACCGGCTCGGGCAACCGGAGTTCGTCGAAGTCAAGGCGCGCGACGGATTCCCGATGGATGCGTTGATGATCAAGCCGCCTGATTTCAACCCGTCGCGGAAATATCCCGTCTATCAGTTCACGTATGCCGGGCCGACAGCGGCGCTGGCGCGAAACCGGTGGGCCGGCAGCGACTACCTGTTCCACCAGCTTCTCGCGCAAAGCGGCGTCATCGTCTGGATCCTCGACAACCGCAGCGCTGGCGCGCGCAGCGTCGAAGCACAATGGCCCGTCTACGGCAAGCTTGGCGAAATGGAGCTTCGCGATCTGGAAGATGGGATTACGTGGCTCAAGCAGCAGCCCTACGTCGATGCGTCGCGAATCGTCCTCTATGGATGGAGCTATGGCGGGTTCATGACGTCGTACGCACTGACCCACAGCACGAGCTGGGCCGGCGGAATCGTTGGCGCGCCCGTATCGGACTGGCGCGACTACGACACGGTGTACACCGAGCGGCTAATGAAGATGCCGCAGAACAACCCCGACGGCTACCGCACAACGGCTCCCCGCAACGCCGCGGCGAGCCTCCACGGACGGATGCTCCTGATGCACGGCGAGATGGACGACAACGTTCACATGCAGAACTCGATTCAGTTCGCCTACGAGCTACAGCGCGCGGGCAAGGCGTTCGAGATGATGGTGTATGCGAAATCGCGTCACGGGTTTGACGATCCGCTGCTCGTCAAGCACCGGCAGCAGGCCATCTATAACTTCACGTTGCGGACCCTGGGCGTTGCTCATTGATGGCTGATGTCTCTGGTTGACGCGCTCAATCTCGGGACGACGGTGATCGCGGCGGAGCTGCGTCCGCCGCGCGCCGAGCTCGGGTCGCGTGAAGGAATGGACGCGTGGATCGACATGTACCACGCCGTGCGCAGCCTCGCGCGCCGGGATGTGCGCGTGTTTCTGACTGACAGCGCCGTCGGCACGCAGGAGGAAAACAACTTGCGGCACCTCGTGACGAACCTCGGTCGCGACGTTGCGCACGATCACGTGGTGCCATTCCTCACAACGAAGCACTCGGTGGAATTCTGCCTTTCGTACGCAGAGCAGGCTTGCCAGCACGGATTCCCGTCGCTCGTGGTACTCGGCGGCGACAAGAGCATCGGCCGTGCGCGCTGCGTCGATCACGCGTGGCAGCTGCGCGCGCGCATTCGTGAGCGCGAGCCGAGGCTAATGCTCGGCGGGTGGGCGAATCCGTACGCCAATGTCGCGCAGCAGGTCGAATACATGACCGACGACTGCTTCAACGCGGAGTACTACCTCACACAGATCGTCAGTCATCTCAACGTCACGCCAGTCGAGCGCTTCATCACCGAAGCCCGGCGGCGGGGCATCGACAAGCCCGGCGTCTTCGGCGTCTTCTACTATCGAAGCGCCAACCGGAAGACGCTGTCGGCGCTGAGCCAGTTCCTGCCGGTGCCGATCGATGCCCTCGCGCGTGAGTTTGCAGACGGCGCCACGCCGGCCGACATATGCGCGCGGACCATGCGCGCAATGATGGACGTCGGCGCCCGGCACTTCTATATCAGCAACCTGCCGCTCTTCGACGCCGCCTCGACACTGACCGCGATCCTCGACAAGCTGGGCGTCAACGCGTAGGGCGGCGCCTTGCCAGGCCTGCCGCGACGTGGACAGGCGCGTCGCTTGCACACCCGGTCGACATGAAAAGTACAGCTTCATTTCATGGGCATCCGATACACCCGATGATCGTCCCGTTTCCGTTCGTCTTCCTCATGGGCGCGTGGGGTTTCGGCGTCGCGGGAGAGGTCTCGGGTAGCAAAGATCTGAAAACCGTTTCGCGCTATCTGGTACCGGCGGGCCTCGCCGCTGGCCTTCTGGCAGCCGTGCCGGGCATCATCGATTACCTCGGCAGCGTCCCCCCGAAGAGCTCGGCGAAAGAACGCGCGACCAAGCATGCGCTCCTCAACGTCACGTCGATGGCGCTGTTTTCGCTCGGGTGGCTTGCGGGCAGGACTCGGAGCCGGTACCTGCCTCTCGCTCTTCAGAGCGTCGGCGTGACGACGCTGTCAATCGCAGGATGGCTGGGAGGAACGCTCGTCTATCGCAATCAGATCGGCGTTGATCACCGTTACGCAAACGCCGGCAAGTGGCAGGAGGAAACCCTGTCAGCCGACGGGACGAAGACGCTTCAGGACGCGGCGCACGGCCTGGCGGTCAATCAGATGAAGCTCGTGCACGTGGACGACAACCGCATCGCAGTTGCCCGCACGGGCAAAGGGTACCTGGCGTTCCAGGATCGCTGCACGCACAAGGGCGGACCGCTATCGGACGGCGTGCTGGCGTGCGGTACGGTGCAGTGCCCGTGGCACGGATCGCAGTTCGACGCGCGCACTGGACGTGTAAAGGCAGGTCCCGCCGAAATGGACATCGAGACCTACGACCTGCACAAAGAGCAGAAGAAGATTGGCGCGTGATTACTTCACGTGACGGCCGCCATCGACGCGGATCGTTTCGCCGGTGATAAAGTCGCTTTCGACAAACGCCACGACGGTCTTGGCGATCTCGATTTCGCCGCCCCAGCGTCCGACAGGGGTCGCCCGTTCGACGGCCGCCGACTCGGAGTCCGAAGTTCCCTCGGGGGCGACGATCGGGCCTGGCGCAATCGCATTGACGAGGATTTGATCGGCGGCAAGCTCCAAAGCGAGCGCTTCTGTCAGGGCAATCACTCCCGCCTTTGCGACGTAGTACGGCAGGTAGCCTGGATACCGGGGGCGGCCGCTTCGTGCCACCCAATCCGAGAAATTGATAATTCGACCTCCACCCGAGCGGCGCAGATGCGGGATTGCCGCGTGCGAGCAGAGCCAGGCAGCGCGGAGGTCGACCGCCATCTGGACGTCCCAGTCCTCAAGCGTGAGATCGTCGATCGCCTTCGATCGATAGATCGACGCCATGTTCACGAGAACATCCAGCCGCCCCAGTTCAGCGGCCGTCTCCTCCACGACGCGCCGGCACGCGTCCGGCTGCTGCAAGTCGGCCTGAACCACGAACGCCCGCCTGTTCAGCGCGCGCAATGCCTCCGCAGTCCCATCGGCCTCAGCACGTGACGAGCGATAGACAATTGCCACGTGGGCACCTCGCCGCGCAAGCTCGCTGGCGACGACCGAGCCGATACGGCGCCCGCCTGTGATCAAAACCACCTTGTCGGTAAGGTCCACGGCGCCCAGTCTAACGCCGGCTCACGGCGCCCGCAGAAGTCGCGCCACGAAAGCGCTTTCGTACGCCGTAAGCAATTCCCGACTCGAGCGTCGCTAACCTGTTGATCCGTGTGGCCGAGTGAGTGGTCCGTTTCCTGCTCTGCCCCTGCCCTCGACTCTTCATCAAAGACATCAAGGAGATGACCGCAATGCGAAAGATTCTGTGGATCTGCGCGCTGGCTGCGAGCGCAACCCTCTTCCAAGGGACCTTGGCCTCCGCGCAGACGTCAGTGATCATGCGCACCACCATGACCGGCGGTGAGGAGACGCCAAACATCGTCCTGAGCGGGGCGGTGGGTACAGCTGAAATCGCCGTCGATCCCGTGAACCAGGAGATCGCGGTGCAGTTGCGAGTCTTCAATCTTCCCACCGGGTCGACTGCGTCTCATATCCACGTCGGACCCAAAGGCGTGTCGGGGCCGGTGGTGATCGACTTTCCGATTGGTACCGGTCGAACAGGGGACTTCACGCTGAATTTCCGGGTCCACGATGGTCCCGCATTTCACGCTCGTCCCGAAATCGGCATCGTGACCTTCGCGGACGCCCTTCAGGCGATCGCGGGTGGCAACGCGTATGTCAACGTCCACACGAGCACGTTCCCGGGCGGTGAGATTCGGGGCCAGCTGTCGGTGGCCGATCCGAACGCTCCCGTGTTCCCGTAATTACGACCCGGAGACCCCGGCTGCGTCTCCGACACAGCCGCAGGCATCGGCCCCCGTGCGCTACCATGCTCCGATGGCGCGCACGGGCCTTCTTGTCATCGCCGTCTTCGCTGCGACAACCAGTCTCCTCTCGTTCGAGCGCACGCTCGACCCGCGAAGCCTCTCCGACGCGATCGACATGGGCCAGAGCCGCATCGACGATCTGCGTTCGCGTTTCCACGCGCTCTACCACGTGGAAGTTGCCCGCGCTCCGATCGACTACATCGAGGTCGTGACGCCATTCAGACGTGTCGCGCTCGAGGCCGAGGCGCGGACACGCGCCGGCGAACGGCTCTTCGGCCAGCGCCAGGCGCTTGCGACGCTCGGCACGGACCCCTCCCGCGTCGACATCGTGATCGAAATGACGTTCCATCCGTTGAGCACGTTTGTTGGCGTTCCTACCTACGCCGTGACCCTGCAGGCGTTGGTCGATGCTCCACCGCTCCTGCCCCAGCAGATCAGCCACATTCCGCGGTTCGGCCTACGGCTGTCCACGGCGCGGCCGTACCCATATTCGGTCGGCACTCCCCCTCAGAAGGGAGGCCAGCCGCTCCTTGGCGGAACCATCGTCGCGATGTTTGACGGCCTGGCGCTCGATGCGCAAGGCTCGTACTTCGCGGTGATTACTGACTCAGGTAAGGAACTGGCGCGGGCGCGCGTGGACTTCGCGCACCTGCGGTAAGGAATTCAACCACGAAGGGCACGAAGAGTTTTCATCTTCGTGTCCGCCTTCGTGGTTGATACCTTCGCGGACTTCGTGGTTACGAAAGCACGCGGACGACGACGCGGCGATTCTGCGCGCGGCCATCCTTGGTGTTGTTCGGAGAAACCGGCTTCTCTTCGCCGTAGCTGATCACGTTGATCTTGTGCAGCGGAATCTGGTGCTGCATGTAGAGGTACCGCTTCACCGCTTCGGCGCGCTCGAGACCGAGCTCGTAGTTACCTACCTGCGTACCCACGTTGTCGGTGTGGCCCTCGACCTCAATATACAGGTCCTTGTCCTGAGTTCCCTTCAGCTGGCTGACCACCGCGTCGAGGCGCGCCTTGGCCTCGTCAGGCAGTTCTGTCTTGCCGAACTTGAAATTGCCCTGGTCTTCGCTCAGGGTGACCTCATAGACCAGCTTCCGCATCGAGGCGATGTCGGCGGTAAAGCCGGCGGCGACCTGATTGACGCGTGTGTCTACCTTGGCGGCGGCCGCTGCCGCTGCCGCGGCGGCGGTGTTCGCGGCCTGTGCCGACTGGCCGGCCATTTCGGCCTTCTTGTCAACCTCGCCGATCTTGGCCTCATCCTGCTGAATGCGACTCTGCGTCTGCTCGAGGGTCCCGCTCAGCGTGTCGACCTTCGAGTTGACGCCGCCCACTTCTGTTCGAACGAACTTCTTAGTGGCGCATGCCGGGGCCATGGCCACGGTCACTGCCAACAACGATGTTGCGATAAGACTCTTACTCATTGTGACTCTCCTCCTCAAATGACCCACACTTACTTTCTACTTCGCTGCGGCGACGTACCCGCTGCGCGCATGAACGACAAGGTCCTTTTTTCCCGTGCGAATTTCGAGCGGGTGCCAACCGGGACGCTGGCCCGGCTCGAAGGTGATCAGGTACTGGTACCGCAGCTCTCCGAAAAGATCGGCGACAGCGGCGGCTGTGTGCTCCGGCATGCTGCAAACGCGCATGTCGCCGCCGGTCCACCGGGCAAGGTCGGCGAGTGTGCCGACGTTCGAGCTCTCGCCCGCGGCTTCGACTACCGAAAACTCACCGCCGGGGTGATCCAGCGGGTTCACGACGGTCAGCAGGTACACGGGCACGTCGATCGAGCTCGCGATCCCGGACACCTCCGGTGCCTTCATCCGGCTGCCGGTGTCGACGCCGTCGGTAATCACGAGCACCGCGCGGTGGCGGTTCGCGCGGTCTGCGACCGATTTCGCCGTCGCCGCGATGGCGTCATAGAGCGACGTCATGCCCCACGGGCGGCCGGCAAGGCTCAGCGCCCGGATCTTGTTAAGGTCGGTGGTAAAGGACACCACCTCCTGCAGCGTCGAGTCGAACGTGTAGAGCGCCGCCTCGTCGCCTTTGCTCTGCAGGTGTGCGAGGACGGTTTGCACCGCAGTGCGGGCGCGGTCCATGTTTCCACCCACGCCCATGCTTCCGCTGATATCGAGCAGGATCGCAACGCTCACCGCCGAATCGCCGGAATAGAAGTCCTGAATCGGTCTCGAGAACCCTTCGTCCATGACCTGAAAATCGGTTTTCCTGAGATTGCGGACGACCTTGCCGCGTCCGTCGCGAACGGCTGCAGTGACCGTGACGACCTCGACCCCCGACCTGAAGGTCGCCGCGGGCAGCTGGTCCGCCGGCACAATCGTCGCGCCCTGGGCTCGGAGGTCTCCGGGCTGGAGCGTTAGAGCCGCTGTCAGCACCAGGAGGGCGAGCGGGAACTGCATCACGGCGCGAGTGGCTTCAATGGCCTTGCCACTCGCAATCGAGCAGAAATTGGCGTAAATAGTGGGAGATTGCGGGTAAGGGTCCGACGCGGGGGCTCGTAAGATGTAAATATTACATGATTGTATACTTGACACAGGGCCCTAACTGGACTATTCTTTAGTCCGTGAGACGCGCTTCTTCTTTGACAGCAACGGTTTACGAGGCTCAGTCAGTTGCCGCACTTGCTTCGCGCCGTCCCGTCCGAAAATCCGGCGCATCACCTCGTCTCCTGTTAACTCGTGTGCTTGCTTACGTTTAACGGCCATGGCTGAAACCAGACCGATGCTCGATCTGATCGCAATGCTTGAGGCCTACGACACTGACGTCGAGTGCCGGACGTACCTCGAAGAACTGCGCTGGCCGAAGGGCATCGCCTGTCCTCGCTGCAATGCAACGACCATCAGCCGCATCAAAGCGCGCCGAGTGTTCGACTGCGACGGGTGCCGGTATCAGTTCAGCGCCACCGCAGGCACGTTGTTCCATGACTCCCATCTGCCGCTGCCCAAGTGGTTCCTCGCGCTCTACTTGATGTGCGAGTCGAAGAAGGGCATCAGCGCGAATCAGCTCAAGCGCATGCTCAAGGTGTCGTACAAGACCGCGTGGTTCCTCTGTCATCGCATCCGCGCGGCCATGGCCGACGTGAACGCTGCGCAGTTGTCGGGCACGGTGGAAGTCGACGAAAGCTATATCGGCGGCAAGCGCGCTGGCGTCGGCAGCGGGAACCGCATTCACAAGAGCATGGTCCTCGCCGCCATCGAACGTGGCGGGAACGGCCGTATCCGTACCGCGGGCAAGATGCAACGGAACAAGGAAATCCTGCACGGGTTCGTTAATGAGAACGTTTCGGACGATGCGGCGAATATCTACACCGACGAAGTACGTGGCTACATCGGCATCGGAGACGGGAACACCACACATCAGACGGTCAACCACTCCATCAAAGAGTACGTCCGTGGGGAGGTTCACACCAATACCGTCGAATCGGTATTCTCGCTGTTCAAGCGTTCCCTTGTCGGTTCGTTCCATCAGATTTCAGCCAAGCACCTTGATCGCTACCTTGACGAATTCTCGTTCCGCTACAACAACCGCAGGAGCCGAATGATGTTCCGCGACACACTGATGCGCATGTGCGACGGCAAGGCGTTGCCGTACGACAAACTCACGGCGTAGCCTCCACGCGGACAGGAATGCGTGCACGTGTCACTCCACGAATCGCTGGACGAAGGCAGCATTCGCCCCCATTTGCGATTGATTTTGGCTGTAATGACAACAGTTACAGGCTCGTCTAGCGTGAACGTCAATGCGGGATCCCAAGAAATCGGCCATTTCTCGACAACGCCGGGAGCGTATACCCCTGAGTGAAGTATACAAACGCGAAATATTACACAACGTAAGGTTGGGGCCTTTGGACAGAGCCTTGTCATGCCGACAAGCTCATGGAACCGGTTACCCGGGGCAACAGCGCTAAGATGGGGCGAATGCCGATTTCCCGCACCGCGAAATCAATTCCCGTGGCTTCGCGGGTCAACCGCTTCTCCTATGCGATACGTAATATCGTCGCCGAGGCCCAGGCGGTTGAGGCGCGAGGCACACGGGTCAGGTACCTCAACATCGGGGATCCCGTTGCATTCGGGTTCAAGACGCCGGCCCACCTGATCGAGGCGGCCCAACGGGCGATGCGCGAGGGCCATAACGGCTACCTCCCGTCACCCGGAATCGCACCTGCGCGGGAAGCGGTGGCGGAGGATTACACCGCCCACGGCGTGCCGACATCGCCCGATCGCGTGCTCATCACGACCGGCACGTCGGAAGGGATCGAGCTGGTGCTCAACGCGCTCGTCGACGAAGGCGACGAGGTGCTGGTCCCTCTCCCGACCTATCCACTCTACACGGCAGTCATCGCGAAGATTGGCGCGCAGGCGCGGTGTTACCGCACCGATCCACAGCGCGACTGGCAACCCGACATCGAGCACCTGCGCAGCCTGGTAACTCCGCGCACGCGGGTGCTTGTCACCATCGATCCGAACAACCCGACGGGTGCGGTGTATTCGCCGGCCGTCCGTCGGGCGATGCTCGAGATTGCCGACGAGCACGGCCTCACGGTTCTCGCCGACGAAGTGTACGGGGATCTCGGTTTCGACGGCCCCGTGCCACTCCTCAGCACGCTCGATCGCGATGCCGCCATCATTTCCTTGTCCAGTCTCTCGAAGGCGTACCTGGCCCCCGGGTGGCGCGCGGGGTGGCTCGTGGTCGGCGCGACGCCCCGCCTCAATGAAGCGCTTGCCGCCATCAAGAAACTGGCAGACGGCCGTCTGTGCAGCCCGGGACCGATGCAGTACGCGGTTGCGGCCGCGTTGACCGGCGACCGATCGCATCAGATCGCCTTCCGACACGCGCTGGCCGAACGTGCGCGGCTGACGGCCGACTCACTCAATGCCATCCCGGGGATCCGGTGCGTGGAGCCTCGTGCCGCGTTTTACGCGATGCCGATGGTGACGCTGCCTCCAGGCCACACCGACCAGGACTACGTACTCGCGCTGCTCCGCGAGACCGGCATCCTCTGCGTGTACGGCTCTGGCTTCGGCATGCCGCCGGAAGCGGGCTCGTTCCGCATCGTCTACCTGGCGGATCCGAGTGAGCTCCGATCGATCTACGCAGATATCGCAGCCTTCACGCGCCAATACCTGCAGCAGGCGTGACCGCGTCCTCTGACTCGCCGCGCGCTCTGATCCGCTACGCTCTCGTCGGCCTGGCGCTGACGGCGGCGATTTCGTGGACGCTGTTCTTGGTACGTGCTGCGCTGGTGCTCGTCTACATCAGCGCGCTTGTCGCCATCGGGCTTTCCCCTCTCGTGACCGCCATCGAGCGGAAGCGTCTGGTACGGCAGCGGGTGCCGCGCTGGGCGGCCATCCTCGTGATCTACCTGAGCCTCATCGGCGCGATCGTCGGCGTCGGCATCCTGGTTATCCCGCCGATCGCGTCGCAGTCACGCGCTCTCGGGATGGAAGTGCCACGGCTCCTGCACCAGGGCCAGCAGTGGCTCATCGACCGTGGGTTGCTCAGTCGCGAAATCACGGCGCAAGAGGCGGTGCAGCAGACGGGAGGCGCGGCGCCGGACGCCGTTGGCATCGTTGTCGGCGCCGTGTGGGGACTCGTCGGAGGCGTCTTCGGCCTCGTCACGATTCTGGTGCTCGCGTTCTACCTGATGGTGGATGGCGAGAATCTTGTCGCGCTCTTTGTGCGGTTGTTCCCTCATATGCGCCGCGCGCGCGTCGAGGACGCGTGCCGGCGGGTCACGAGCAAGATCAGCGCCTGGCTCGGCGGCCAGCTCCTGCTGGCCCTGATCATCGGCAGCACAGCGGCGCTCGGGCTTTTTCTGTTGGGCGTACCGTTTTTCTATGTGCTCGCCCTGATCGCCGGCATCGGAGAGATCATCCCGATCGTCGGCCCTATCTTGTCGGCCGTGCCGGCGATCGCGGTGGCGCTGTCGGTGAGCCCGACGCTGGCGCTTGCCGTCATCGTCTTCTTCTTTGCCCAGCAGCAGCTCGAAAATCACGTTCTCGTCCCGAAGATCATGCAGCGGCAGGTCGGAATCAGCGCGGTCACGGTGATCATCGCTTTGCTGATCGGCGGATCGCTCCTCGGCATCGTCGGTGCGATTCTTGCCGTGCCGACCGCGGCGATCCTCCAGGTCCTGTTCGAAGAGCTCGTCCCAAAGGCCGCAGCTGACTGATGCGGCGCGGTTCATACGCGCTGGCCGCCTACACCGTCATCGCGCTCGCGATGACGTGGCCGCTCGCACGAGGTCTCACGCGTGACGTCGCATGGGATCTGGGCGACTCGGTCCTCAACATGTGGATTCTTGCGTGGGATTGCGAGCAGTTTCGCGCGATCCTGACCGGCCACTTCTCGCACTTCCGAACGTTCTTCGACGCGAACATCTTTTATCCCGCGCCGTTGACGCTCGCGTATTCCGAGCATCTCGTCCCCCAGGCGCTGCAGATTTTCCCCGTCTACGTGCTGACGAACAATCCGATCCTCTGCTACAACCTCTTGTTTCTCTCGACGTTCGTGCTGTCGGGCCTCGGCATGTACCTGTTCCTGCGCGAGGTCACAGGCAACACGATCGCGGCGTTTGTCGGCGGCCTCCTGTTCGCGTTCGCGCCGTACCGTATCCCGCAGTCGTCGCACCTGCAGGTGCTGTCATCGCAGTGGATGCCCTTTGCCTTCTACGGCTTCCGGCGATACTTCGACGGCGGCCGGCGCCGCGCGCTTGCGGCCGCCGTCGCTGCCGTCATCGCCCAGAATCTGTCGTGCGGCTACTACCTGCTGTACTTCTCGCCGTTCGTTGCGGCATACGTGCTGTGGGAGATGTGGCGGGGAGACCGCCTTCGCGATAGACGCACCTGGATCGACCTTACGGGCGCGGCGGTCGTTGTCGTAGCAGTGACGATTCCGTTTGCGATTCCGTACATGCGCGTGACGGAGCAGCTGCAGCTGTCGCGCTCGCTGACGGAAGTGACGCGACTGTCGGCGGACGTGTACTCGTATGCCACGGCGTCAGAAGTCGAGCGCTTGTGGGGGCAACGCCTCGCGGATGTTTTTCCGAAGGCCGAGGGCGAGCTGTTTCCAGGGATCGTGGCGGTGCTTCTCGCCTTCATCGGGCTGGTGTGGGGCGAACCGTATCGTCGGCCAGCGAATCCCATCGGCTTCGCGCGCCGCCCAGTGAACAATCCGCGTTGGCGCGCATGGCTCGCGCCCGCGCTTGGCGTCGTTGCGGTGATTCATGCCGTCGCCGCTTTCGTCGCGATCGTCTTGCGCCGCGTTACGCTGAGCCTCTGGCTGTTCGATGTGCGGTTAGGCAACGTCACGCAGCTTCTCCTGCGGGCCGCGCTGTCGTATGCACTGATGCTCGCGCTGTCTCCGGCGGCGCGCCGGCGCACGGTTGCATTCTTCCGCTCGCGCGGCTTCTTCGTCGCGGGTTTGCTGGCCGCCGCATGGCTTTCGCTGGGCCCTGCGCCGCAGGTGCTGGGGCGTCCGCTCGACCTCGCGTCACCATACCGATTTCTGTGGGACTACGTGCCTGGATTCGAAGGACTGCGGGTCCCGGCGCGCTTCGCAATGATCGTGGTCTTCATGCTGGCCGTTCTCGGTGGATATGGCGCAGCAGCCATCGCTCGGCGCCGGCGGGGCGCGCTCCTGCTTGGCGCGCTGGCCGCTGCGTTTCTCTTCGAAGCGGGCGCGGCACCCTTCATCGTCAACGGCGCCACGCCGGTGCGTGGATTCAATTCGCCGGAGGCTCGTCTCTATCCCGGCGATCGAGCGCCGGCCGTCTACAAGGCGGTGGCACAAATCTCGCCGGATGCCGTGGTGGCGGAGCTTCCGATCGGGCAAACCGACTTCGATCTGCGCGCGATGTTCTATTCGACCACCCACTGGCGATCGCTTCTGAACGGCTATAGCGGCTTTTTTCCCGTGCATTATGGCCGCCTCACGTTTGCGCTGAGTGAGATCGCGCGACACCCCGGACTGTCACTCGACGCGCTGCGCGAGATGCGCGCGACGCACGTCATCGTTCATGAAGCGGCGTATCTCGATGCGGAAGGACGCGAGACCACCACCACTCTGCGCGACCTCGGGGCACGCGAACTCTTCCGCGATGCCGGCGACGTGCTCCTCGCGCTCCCCAACCCCTGATCCCTAACCCCCTAACCCCTAACCCCTAACCCCTAACCCCTTCTGGAAAGTTAGAACTTCGACTTTCGTATACTCCGTTCATGCGCGCCGACCCCCTCCACTATCTCGCCGACGAACTGGATGCGCTTCGCGCGCAGGGACTCTATCGACGCCTTCGTGTCCTCGACGGCGAGCAAAAGGCGCGGACCTCCTTCGACCACCGATCGGTTGTCAATCTCTCGTCGAACAACTACCTCGGGCTGACGACGCACCCGAAGCTGCGGGAGCGGGCGATCGAGGCGATTCGCCTGTTTGGAGTCGGTTCGGGATCGGTGCGGCCGATCGCCGGCACCATGAGCATCCACATGGAGCTCGAACAGAAGCTTGCGGCGTTCAAGCACACGGAGGCGACCGTGGTCTTTCAGAGCGGCTTCACGGCGAACGCGGGCACCGTATCGTCAATCCTCGGCAAGGATGACTTCATCGTTTCAGACGAGCTGAACCACGCGAGCATCATCGATGGCGCACGCCTGAGTCGAGCCAGCATCAAGGTGTTCCCGCACCGCGATGCCGCGGCCGCGCGCGCAATCGTCGCGGCACTGCCGCGCGATCGCCGCACGCTCATCATCACCGACGGCGTGTTCAGCATGGACGGCGACATCGGCGCGCTTCCGGAGCTCTGCGACGTGGCCGACGAGTTCGGGTGCATCATGATGGTGGACGACGCGCATGCCAGCGGCGTGTTTGGAAAAAACGGCCGCGGGACCGTCGATCACTTCGGTCTTCACGGGCGCGTCGACGTACAAGTCGGCACGCTTTCCAAGGCGATCGGCGCGCTTGGCGGGTATGTTGCTGGATCAAAAGCGCTGATCGAGTTTCTGTACCACCGCGCGAGGCCGTTCTTGTTTTCGACGTCGCACCCCCCGGCGGTGGCAGCCGCGTGCCTGGGGGCCATCGAGGTCCTCGAAACGGAGCCGCAGCTCATCGAACGCCTCTGGGACAATACGCGGTTCTTCAAGAGCGGTCTTCAGGCGCTCGGCTTCAACACGGGGACCAGCGAAAGCCCGATCACACCTGTGATCGTCGGCGACGCTGCACGCGCGATGAAACTGTCGGACGAGTTGTTCCAGGAAGGCGTCTTTGCGCAGGGAATCGGCTTCCCGACCGTCGCGCGCGACACGGCGCGCGTGCGCACGATCGTCACGGCCACGCATACTCGGGATGAGCTGCAGTTCGCACTCGAGGCCTTCGGGAAAGTTGGGCGCGCAGTCGGCGTGATTTGAGGTTTAATACGCGGTACCGGCATGCGGGACCGCACTTTCCGTCTGGCGATCGTCCGATGTGCTCTCCCGCTGGTGCTCATCGCGGCGTGGGCCGCCCCCCTGTACGCGCAGTCCAACCAACCGGACGGCGTCGCAACCCTGCTCAACCGTCTCGAGCGGCTCCTTCAGCAGAACGACCGCGACACGTTTCCATCGTTGTTGTCGACGGCGGACATCACCGGCGACGACGCGATCCAGGCAACAGAGGATCTGTTTTCATACGAGACAACGCGCGCGACAGTGCGGGAACGCGACCGGCAGGCGCTCGAGGGCGCTCTCCCCGGCGACGGTTACCGCATCATCGTCGAGATTCTCACGGAGACGGCATCCCGCGCCCGTGTCATGACCGCGCGGTTCGACGTGCGGCGCCCCAGTGGCGGCGACACTGATTCGTGGCGCATCGTCGCGATCGAACGTCTGACATTCGTCCAAGGGCTCTATCGTCTGCGGCTTGACGCCTCGACCCAGTTCGTCGCGCGCGAGTTCACGATCCAGGCGCAGGACGTACAGTTCACACTGCACACCGGATCCGTCTTCCAGGTAGTTAGCGGGGAAGGGGTAACGGGTCTCGTGCTGATGGGACGTGGCGAGATGCATTTCTCGCCGGGACCTGAGACGGAAAAGGGACAGCTGCGGATCTTCGGGGGCAGCGACACGCTCACGGCGCTGTTCGGTACTGCCTTCATCCGCATGCATCCCGCCGACTACGAGACGCGCGTCAAGGTTTCGGGCCTGAAGCCAGTGCCTGCCGATCCCCGCCAGGCGAGGCGGGCGCAGGAGGTCTTTGCCGGCGAAGCGCCCAAATCGTTCAACATCGACCTCCGGGATCTGAGCCGCGAGACGTGGTACATCCTGCCGCAGATGGGGGACTTCCTTGCGGAGATCCGCACGAACAAGTTCGGCACGCTGACGTACGCGCGGAGCGGCGGGAACGCCGAGGACATCACGCTCTTCGATCGGGCCCGGCGGCGCGCGATTGCTCTCTATGCATCGCCCGCGATGCTGGCGCAGCGCGGTCCCACGTACGACGAAGACGAGCTTCGCAACTACGACGTCGTCGACTACAACATCGACACGGCCGTGTTTCCCGACCGCCAGTTCATCGAAGGAAAGACGCAGATGACGGTGCGGGTGCAGGCGGACGCGGTCGCGACGTTGACGCTGCGGCTGGCCGAGCCTCTGGTGGTGTCGAGCGTGACGAGCGTCGAATTCGGCCGGTTGCTGTTTTTTCGCATTCGCAACGACGAGAGCCTGATCGTGAATCTTCCGGTGTCGGCGCAACGAGGCACGATGGTGACGTTGATGGTGACCTACAGCGGCCGGATTCCCTCGCAGACGCTCGACCGTGAGACCGTAGCGCTCGAAGCGCAGGATGACGATGCGGAGTCGCTGATCTCAACGGAGCCGAACTTCCTCTTGAGCAGCCGCTCGGCGTGGTATCCGCAAAACGTCATCACCGACTATGCGAGGGCGCGCATCCGCGTGACCGTGCCTGACGGGTACGAGTGCGTCGGCAGCGGTCAGTTGACGCCCGGCGACGTCTCGCTGCGCGATGTCTTGGTCGCCGTCGGCGGCCGCTCCTACGTATTCAACGCGAACGAGCCGGTACGTTACTTCGCGATTGTCGCGAGCAAGCTGACTCGCGTGTCCGACGTGACGATCGACGCGCGCGACCCGAAAATATCGACGGCGGCGACGTTCCGATCCGAGGGACGCGCGGGAGTCCGGATGCGGCGTTACGACCAGGTCAACGTGGTTGTGGAGGCGAATCCGCGTCAACTGAATCGCGGACGAGAGGTCGCCCCGACGGCCGCCGACATCATGCGGTTCTTTGGGACGGTGATCGACGATACGCCCTACGAGTCGCTGACGGTGACCATGCTCGAGCACGAGCTGCCGGGGGGTCACAGCCCGGCGTACTTCGCAATCGTCAACAACGCCGCACCGTTCTCGAAGCTGTATTGGGGCAACGACCCCGCCGCATTCTCAGGAGTGCCTGAGTATTTCCTGGCGCATGAGATCGCGCACCAGTGGTGGGGCCAGGCCGTCGGTTGGAAGAACTATCACGAGCAGTGGCTGAGCGAAGGGTTCGCACAGTACTTCGCCGCGCTGTACGCGCAGCGCGCGCATGGCGACGCGACGTTCTATGCCATGCTCCGCCAGTTCCGCCGCTGGAGCCTGTCCGAGTCGGAGGAAGGGCCGATCGATCTTGGCTACCGCCTCGGACTGATTCGCGGGCAGGGGCGGATCTTTCGCGCGCTCGTCTACAACAAGGGCGCCTCCGTGCTGCACATGCTCCGGCGCCTGCTCGGAGACGAGGCCTTCTTCAACGGGCTACGCCGTTTCTATGCGGAGCAGAAGTTCCGGAAGGCGGGAACCGACGACTTCGAACGGGCGATGGAAGAGGCCTCGGGACGATCGCTGACCCGCTTCTTCGCGCGCTGGATTCACGGCGCCGACCTGCCCGTGCTCCGCTACTCGTCGACGATCAGGACGGGCGAGGTGACCATCCGGTTCGATCAGGACAGCAAGACCATCTTTGATGTGCCCGTGACGGTGACACTGCAGTACACGGACGGCCATACGCAGGAGGTCATGGTCGCCGTCACCGAGGCACACGTCGAGCAGCGGATCCCCACCACCGGGATCGTCCGCGACGTGCAGATCAACAGGGATTCAGCGGCGCTCGCGAGATTCGACGAGACGTGATGAAATGCAAGATTCAAAATGCAAAATGCAAACGCAGCAGGCGAATCGAGTCACGCGCGCTTTGCATTTTGAATTTTGCATTTTGCATTACTGCACATAGATAGCAGCGACTCTGATCTGCGCGTCGTCTGCAAACCGCTGGAGGACCACAACGAACCGCGTTCCTCCCTGTTCATAGAAGCGAGTCACTCGCTCGCCGGCCGCAGAGCGATCGATGCTTGGTGCCGCGACTTCGGCCTGCCGGCCGAGGCGCGAGACAACCTCCGCCGCGGGGTCGCCCACGCGCAGTTCCACGCCATTGGGAAGCAGGATCACGGGAACAGAAATGGCGCGAGAGGGAACCGCAGCGGGCGGATCGGGAGGCGCCGCCTCATGCGCGATGACGGGCATCACGGCGGCGACGGTGCGGAACTCGCGGACCGCAATCGATCCCAGCGCCAGTATCGCGACGATGCACGCAGCGGCGAGGATCCACTCGAGGAGTGAACCGAAGCGTGCACGCGTTGCGTCCATCTCCGACCTCCTCAGAACGCGACTGTAGGACCTCGGTCGCGCTCAGTCAAGCTGAACATTCTTTGGGATATGATCGAACGGTTATGGAATCGGTCGCGCTGACGATTGACGGCCGGCAAGTCACGGTCGAGAAAGGACAAACGGTCCTGCAAGCGGCCATCGAGGCCGGCATTTCCGTCCCGTACTACTGCTACCATCCCGGTATCGGCGTGGATGGCTCGTGCCGCGTCTGCGTGGTGAAGATCGAGAAGATGCCGAAACTGCAGACCTCATGCTCGATGGTCTGCACTGAGGGTATGGTCGTCAGCACCCGGGACCCGGAAGTCGTTGAGGCGCGCGCCGGTGTCTTCGAATTCCTCCTCGTCAACCATCCGCTCGACTGCCCGGTCTGCGACAAGGGCGGCGAATGTCCGCTCCAGGATTTCTCGTACACGTTCGGGCCGGCTGAAAGTCGGATGGATTTCCCGCGCCGCGTGTTCGACGGCGAAGGCGTCAGGGCCGACGTCGATTTCGGACCGACGCTGATGCTGAACCGGAACCGCTGCATCCTGTGCACGCGCTGCGTCCGCTTCATGAGCGTGGTCGACGGTGACGCGCAGATCGGCATCGTCGATCGCGGCTATGGCAGCGAGATTTCCACGTTCAATGAAGAGGGCGTCCACTCGCTGCTCTCTGGAAACCTGATGGACGTCTGCCCGGTCGGCGCAATCACGACGCGTGACTATCGCTTCAAGAGCCGTCCGTGGGACAACCCGAATGTCGTCGACACGATGTGCACGCTATGCTCGAAGGGCTGTAACACGAGCGCGTGGCTGAAGGCCAAGCCGGAGTGGGCAAAAGGATCACGCCTCATCCGGCTGACCCCGCGTTTCAATCCCGACGTCAACGGCTACTGGATGTGCGACATCGGACGATTCAATTACCACTGGACTGAAGGCGAGACTCGCCTGCGCCGGCCAATGCTGCGTCGCGGCGCCACTCTCGAAGCGGCCGACTGGCACGACGTCGAGCCGCGTCTTCGCGACGGGATCCAGGCCGCCGGGTCGTCGGCACCTGAAGCCGTTCGGTTCCTCGTGTCGGCGCACGCCTCCACCGAGGAGCTGTTCGTGCTGAAGCAGCTCATCGAAGGCCTTGTCGGCAGTGACGGGTTGAAGTCGGTCTCGGTTACTTGGACACGCACGGAGAAGAGTCAGCCTGCGGCATCGAAGTTCACAGTCCCGCCGACCGACGCGCCCAACGTCAACGGCGCACGCGATCTTGGTTACCGCGTCGGGTCCGGCAACGAAGGGTTGCCGGAGCTCGACGATCTTCGAGCCGCCGTCGAAGGTGGCCGCGTCAATGCTTTGTATGTGCTCGATCCAGGGCCGGAAGGCTCGATCGGCGACGTCTCCTGGATTGTGGCGGCGCGGCAGAGCGGCAAGCTTCCGCTGCTCGTCGTGCAGTGTGTGTTGATGACCGAACTGGCCGCTGCGGCCGACTTGGTGCTGCCGGGCGCTGCGTACGTCGAAAAGGACGCGATCTATACGAACGACCAGGGCCGCGTGCAGGCGGCGTCCCGCGCGATCGCGCCGCCTGGAGATGCGCGCGAAGACTGGTTCATTCTCGTGAACCTGGCGGGTGCGCTCGGTTTGACACTCCCATACGGCACTTCGGATGACGTGCGTCGCGCGCTGGCGGCGGCGATGCCCGGGACGGCGTACGCGAACGCCGACCAGATCGTGTTTGCACGGCCGGTTTCGGCGCGCAACTGGCTCCAGGCCTCGAATCCCTCCGAGCGGTGGAAGTGGGATTTCATGTTCCAGGATCTGCCGCCAGTGAAGGGACACAACGTGCAGATCGAAGGGCTGGACCGCGCGACGCATATTCCGCTCAGACCAGTAGAATGATCGAAAACGTCACGCTCATCGCGGCATTCGGCGCAGGGCTGCTCTCGTTCATCTCACCCTGCGTGCTCCCGCTCATTCCCGGCTACCTTTCGTACATTTCAGGTCTCTCGCTCGACGAAATGCGCGGCACCGGGGCCGTCGCGGTTGCACCTCCCGCCGTCCGCAACCGGGTGCTGCTGTCGTCGCTGGCGTTCATCATCGGCTTTTCGCTCGTATTCGTGGCACTTGGAGCCTCGGCGAGCGCGATCGGGCAGTTCCTGATGTCGCGCCTGACGATGCTCGGGCGCATCGCGGGGGCGATCATCATCCTGTTCGGCCTGCACACGATGGGGCTGCTGCGTATCGACTGGCTCTATCAGGAAAAGCGCGTGCAGACGAATCGGCGGCCGGCCGGCTTCTTTGGTGCACTGCTCGTCGGCGTCGCGTTCGCCTTCGGATGGACGCCCTGCATCGGACCGATCCTCGCGGGGATTCTCGCCGTTGCCGCGGCGCAGAACACGATCGGCGAAGGCGTCAAGCTCCTGTTGGCCTATTCACTCGGCCTGGCGATCCCCTTCTTCGCGGCAGCGCTCGCGATCAACCGGTTCTTCGCGGCGTTCGCGCGCATTAGAAAGCACTATCATTTCATCGAGCTCACTTCCGGAGCGCTGCTCGTGATCATTGGCATCCTGATTTTCACAAACCGGTTCACGATCATCGCGCGCTCGCTTCAGCCCTATCTGCCAGTCTATTAACACACCATTAACATTCGCGACACCGGACAGAAACGTTGTCGTCGTACAAATGACTACGGTATGACGCGAATCATTCTGTCGATCGTTGTCTTCCTGATCTCCGTGTGTCCTTCCTTCGCACAGTCAGCGCAGACGCCGCCACCGGTGCCGGCGCCGGCCGAGCCTGACTACCCAATCGTGCGTCTTGGGGTCCTGTCATACGTGCAGTACGACGAAGAACTGAAGAACCGCGATAATTTCAATGTTTTCGATGTCACACGGGCGTACGTGAACGTCAACGGCCAGCTGTCGAAGAACGTCCGCTTCCGGTTCACTCCTGACGTGAGGCGATCGACCGATGGCAGCCTGACTGGAACGCTCGTCTTGCGAGTGAAATACGCGTTCGTCGAGTTCGACAACGTCAAGGCGGCACGATCGTGGGTGCGGTTCGGGGCGCACCAGACACCGTGGCTGGATTTCGAGGAAGGCATCGACCGATATCGCGTGCAGGGAACCATGTTCGCCGAACGCGAGGGGCTGATTCCGGGTTCCTCTGATTTCGGGGTCGGATACTTCACCCCCCTGGGGAAGTACATCGACATTCAGACCGGGATCTACAACGGCGAAGGCTACGCCCAGACCGACGTGAACAAGTACAAGAGCGTGCAGGGCCGGGTGACTGTACGGCCGTTCGCGGGGACTTTCGCGAATGGCTTCCGGCTGTCGGGCTTCTACAACGCCGGCTGGTATGCTGCGGATCGTCCGCGACGACTCGGGATCGTCATGGGCAGCTTCGAGCACCAGCACCTTGTCGCAACGCTGCAATACCTTGCGGCGACGGAGAATCCGATTGCCGTGCGGGATATCGATCGCCGGGGAGCGTCGGGCTTTGTCGAGCTTCGCCAGGGACCGGGCGGCTGGGCGGCGCTTGCACGTGTCGATCAGTTCGACCCCGATCGGGTGATCGCGGGCAATTCTCAGCGCCGCGTGATCGCGGGCGGCGCGTACTGGGTCGTCTGGCCGCGCAGCCGCGTGGGCCTCGTCGTCACCAACGAGCAAGTGCACTACGACGCGGCTGGACGGCTGTCGGAAAACCGGCTGTTGGTGCAGACTCACATCGAGTTCTAATCGTCGCCGCTGGACGTGGGTGCTATCCTGTACGTGATGCACAAGCGTACGAATCGTCTTGTCGTTGCCGCTCTCCTCGTGGCCGCCGGAATCGCCGGCGGCTTTTTTGTGTTCGCGGCGCATGTGAAATCGGCGGCCGCGCTCGCCTCCGGCAGCGATATTTCCGCGCGCCTCGATCGGATGATCGCAACAGCCGGCGACATCGCCTCGGCGCAGCAGGCGTATGTCGCGCCTGGGCAGCCCGATCAACCGTGGCGTGAACGAAGCGCCGCGCTATTGCAGCAGTTTGCCGACGATGCGGCGGCGGTGCGTCCGCATCTGCGTTCCGCTGATGCCGGGCGCGTGGTTGAGGACATCGGCCGCGGACTCCGGACGCTCCTCACCATCGACGGCAACGCCCGGCAGGATCTTCAGGATGCGCAGAATCTGCTCGCCGCGGATCTGATATTCAGCCAGGGACGCGATACGGTTTCGTCACTCATCGCGACAATCCGTGGTCTCAAGGCGGCCGAACAGCAAACATCCACTTCCCAGTACGCCAGCCTCGAGCGGCAGCAGTGGATCATTCTTGGGTCTGTCGCCACGGTCTGGATCGTGGGACTCATGCTCCTGACACCACTTGGAGCGGGGAGCGCGGCCGCGGTCGCCGCACGGACGGAACCGGCTTTTTTGACCATCCAAGCCGAATATGCCGGCGAACCGGCGACAGCGGCGATCAACCTCACAGCCGCCGCGGATGTGTGCGCGTCGCTGGCACGAATTTCCGACACAGCAGAGCTCCCGGAAGTCCTCGAACGCGCCGCTGCAGTGCTCGATGCTCACGGCATCATCGTATGGATGGGCGCCGGCGAAGAGCTTTTCCCGGCGCTTGCATATGGCTATGACGACTACTTCCTAAGCCGGCTGGGAGCGATTCCGCGCAAGGCGGAGAACGCGACCGCCGACGCTTGGCGCTCGGGCAAGATGCGCACGGTTGCCGGCGACGGGGTCTCACACGGAGCGGTTGCAACCCCTCTCGCCGGCATGTCCGGGTGCGTGGGGGTGTTTGCCGCGGAAGTGCGGCATGGCCGTGAGAACGACCGGGCGACACAGGCCGTAACCGTCATGATTGCGGCGCAGCTGGCGAGTATCGTCTCCGCCTGGCCCGCGGGGAGTTCCGCAAGGCCCGGTGAAATCACCGATTCAGGCCTGATCGCGGCGTCCGGCGGCGCCTGACACCATTTCAGCGACCGCTCTGTTGGTCTCTGCGGCAGCAACCGACAACCAGAGGTATGCTGCTTTCCCTTTTTCTCCTGACGCTTGCGCTGGATGCGACGCCGCAAGGGACACCAAATAACTCCACTGCCGCCGACCTTCCTGCCGCCATTCAACTGACGCAGCAGGGGCAGGACGCCGAGGCGCTGGCGGCCCTTCAAAAGATTGCGGCCGCAAATCCGAGCGATCATCAGGCACGCCTCTGGATTGCCCGCGTCCACGAACGCATGGGTAATCCCGATCTCGCGGAAGCGGTGTATCGCAGCATCGTCCTCGAAGATCCACAAAACGTTGACGCGATCGTCGGGGTCGGCGTAACCCTCCTGACGCAGGACCAGGTCAATGCCTCGATTGACATGCTCGAGCACGCGGAACAGCTCGCTCCGGAGGACGCAAACGTCCTGACCGCGCTCGGCGACGCGTATCTACGCGCAGGACGCACCGAACGCTCGATTGGCTACTTTGAACGCGCGGCGGCGATTGCTCCTACCCCGGCACATCTGTACGCGGTCGAGCAGGCACACCGCCAGTATGACCACTGGCTCGAGAGCCGAACCTACGACGAGCAGTTCAATGGAAGCACGCCAAATACGCGTGGGTCTGACCTCATGGTGAACGTCCGCCTTTCGGAAACGCTGCGCGTCGCGGGTCGCGGACAGCTGCAGTCCACCTCCGGCCACCGGGACAAGCGCGCGGGAGGTGGCGTGCAATGGCAGTGGACCCCGGCGGCGACCTTCACGAGCCAGGCACTCGTTGGCAGGGGAAACCGCGTGTTGCCGCAAGGCGACTATCTCGGGCTGATCGACTATGCGTATCACCGCGCCGTATGGACCGCTGCCGTCCGGTACTTCGATTTCTTCGGCGCTAACGTCACGATGGTGTCACCGTCGGTGACGCTGACGCCCTCGCCCTCATGGAGGCTTGGCCTGCAGTACGCACTTACCAACACGGATACCGCGACTGCCAGCGGCGTTCGCGGTAACACCCTTCAGCTCCGAGCGGCGCATGAGATCAGGCGGCGAATCTGGGTCCACGGCAGGTACACCAGCGGTGTGGATAATTTCGACAATTTCTCGGTCGACGAAATCGGCGCGTTCCACGCGAACACCGCGACCGCGGCCGTCGAGTTCGTGCTGCCGACGCTCACGTCAATCGTGGGCGGCTACGACTATCAGCACCGCGATAACGGGGTGACCATGGGCCGGATCAACGTCTCGCTCGTCCAGAGCTTCTAGATTTGGCGGGTCCGAAAGGACCCGCCCTCCTAACGCCTAACCGCTAACCCCGTCCCCTAACCCCTAACCCCCAACCCCCAACCCCTAACCCCTAACCCCTAACTCCTAATCCCTGCTCCCTGCTCCCTGATCCCCGGGGATAATCACGCCATGGCGAAAGACGACCGGAAGGCCCGCATTCTGGAGCGGGCCGAGCGTGAAAAAGTGAAGTTCATGCGCCTGCAATTCACCGATATCCTTGGCGCAACGAAGAACGTCGAGGTGCCGGACCGGCAGTTCGACGAGGCGCTCGACGGGCGGATCATGTTCGACGGTTCCTCGATCGAAGGCTTCGTGCGAATCGAGGAATCCGACATGTACCTCAAGCCTGACCTCAACACCTTCCAGGTTTTCCCCTGGAGTTACGCGGGATCGGAACGCGTCGGCCGCATCATCTGTGATATCGCGAACCCGGACGGCACTGCCTTCGCGGGATGCCCGCGCTCGACGCTCAAGCGCGCCATCGCACTCGCCGCCCAGAAAGGGTTCCTCATGCAGGCGGGCCCGGAGGCGGAATTCTTTCTCTTTCAGCGCCGCGACAACGGAGAGCCGACGACCGAGACGCACGATTCCGGCGGGTACTTCGACCTGACGCCGGTCGATCTAGGGGAGGACGTTCGGCGCGAGATCATCCTCGCGCTCGAGCAGATGGGATTTCACGTGGAAGCGGCACATCACGAGGTCGCGCCAGGCCAGCACGAGATAGATTTCCGTCACGATGACGCTCTGACCACGGCCGACAATGTCGGCACCTTCCGCTTCATCGTCAAGAACGTGGCGAACCGGAACGGCCTTCACGCGACCTTCATGCCGAAGCCGATCTTCGGCATCAACGGCAGCGGCATGCACACGCACCAGGCCCTGTATGCGGGCAACAAGAATCTGTTCTTCGACGCGGCCGGCGAATGGCAGCTCAGTCGCACGTGCCTGAACTACATCGGGGGGTTGCTGCGCCACGCAAAGAGCTTCTGCGCGATTACGAATCCGCTGGTGAATTCGTACAAGCGGCTCGTGCCCGGGTACGAGGCGCCGACGGCAATCGCGTGGTCCGAGAGAAACCGCAGCCCGCTCATCCGCGTCCCTGTCGCGCGCGGCTCGAACACGCGGGTCGAGCTGCGAATGCCCGACCCGTCCTGTAACCCGTACCTCGCGTTCGCGGTGATCCTTCGCTCCGGCCTGGACGGCATCGAGCAGCAGACGGACCCCGGACCGCCGGTCAACAAGAACATCTACAAGATGAGCCACCGCGAGCGCCGTCACCTGCGCATCGACGAGCTGCCTGGGAATCTGAGCGAGGCATTGGACGAGCTCGAAAAGAGCGCGCTCATGCGCGACGCCCTCGGCGAGCACATCTTTGACCACTTCATGGCCGCCAAACGGGCCGAATGGGACAGCTACATCCGGCATGTGTCGACGTGGGAGATCGACCGTTACCTGAATACCTACTGATGAACTGCCCCCTGCGGGTGACGCTCCACACGTCGAGGCGGCCATTTTCAGGCCAAAGGGGCTCGGTCCGGTCGGGCATACCTTTTGAAGCACATCCTGCGGTCGCGCCGGATCACCGGGGTGCGTTACTTCAGGCAGGCGCTGGCATCGCCGCACCCCGGCAGATCGCTCACGATCCGGTCGCGACCGATTTCTGACGTTCGAAGGACGGGATTTCAATTATGACCAAAGCACCGCGCATCGCCATCGCGCTCTTGAGCGCGATGCTCATTACGGGCTGCGCCGCACGCGGCGTGCACGTCGCGCAGCTCAAGGATCAGCCGGGCAAGTATTACAACAAGACCGTCAGCCTCAACGGCGTCGTGACCAACAGCTGGGGTATACCGCTGGTCCCGTACCGGCTCTATAGCGTCGACGACGGCACCGGGCAGATTACTGTCGTCTCGCACTCGGGCGGATCGCTGTCGAAGGGGACGCGCGTGCAGGTCAAGGGTCGTGTGAGCGAGCTCGCGACCTTCGGTGGTCAGTCAGTAGGGCTGCACATCGAGGAGGAGAATCACAAGATCCGCTAGGCGGTGATTTTCACCGCTACCGCTGTCATGTCGTCGTTCTGCGGCGCGCCGCCGCGGAACGCGATCACCGCCTCGAAGATCGCGTCAACGATGTCGCGGGTGGTGCCTGTGCGGTGATCGTTCACGATATCGCACAGGCGTTTGGCTCCGAATTCCGCGCCATCCGGGCTCGACGCCTCGAAAATTCCGTCGGTGCAGAAAACAAACACGTCCCCCGTCAGCAGCGACACCCTTGCCTCGTCGTAGGTCACTCCCGAGAATGATCCCAGCGGCACGCCAGGCAGCTCAATCTGCCCGCATTGATCGCCCGAACAGCGAATCGGATACGGCAGTCCCGAGTTTGAAATCGTCACCGCGCGGCGCTTGAAATCGAAGAATGCGTAGCAGAGCGTGCAGTAGTACTCCTCGAGCTGGCGATCGTGCAGGATCGTGTTCATCGACTGCAGGACGCCCGCCACGCTGAACTTGTCGGGGGTGTAACGCCGTCGGGCGGTCCGTGATCGTACGAGCTCTGCCGCATACGCGCTGTAGAGCGCCGCCGGCGCGCCCTTGCCGGAGACATCACCAACCGCCACGACCAGACTATCCGGATCGGGCAGGATGAAATCGTGCAGATCACCACCAAGCTCGTGGGCCGGCGAAAACCGCCCAGCGACGTCTGCGCTCCGCAGCTGCGTGGGCGCCTCGGTCGGAGCCAGCGCCGCCTGCACGCGCTGTGCGAATCGCAGCTCTTTCTCGATCCGCTCCTCATTGCGCCGGACCTCCTCGTACAGACGCGCATTCTCGATCGCGACGGCGGCCTGGCTGGCGAGAAGCGTCAGCAATTCCTCATGTTCCTTGGTAAACGCATTGAGCTCCGGGCTCTCCAGATCGAACACGCCGATGCATCGCTCCTTGATCAGCATCGGGATCACCAACTCGGACCGCACGTCCTCGATGAGGTTGACATACCGCGGATCTTTGGACACGTCGGCAACGAGCACGGGCTCCTTGTGGAGCGCGGACCATCCGACAAGCCCTTCACCAAGCTTGACGTTCCTCGCCGTGCCTTCTTCGCCGTAGCGGACCGCAAGCTTCATCTCGAGTTCGCTCGTGGAGGCGTTCAGCAGAAAGATACCGAAGGTCCGGTAGTCGATGAGCCGCTTCGTCAGGCTCGCGATCCGCGTGAGCAGCACGTCGAGGTCGAGGATCGACGACATCTCGCGGCCGATCTCCGCCAACGTCTCGAGCGTCGCCGTGTACTGTCGCTCCGATCGAAAGAGCCGCGCATTCTCGATGGCGACGGCGACATGTGCGGCGAACTGACGCAGCAGCGCTTCGTCCTGGTCCGTAAAGGCTCCGGCCGTGTCGCTGAGCAGATTCAGCGCGCCGATGACGCGTCCCTTCCGCCGCATCGGCACGGCCAGCTGCGAGACCATGTTTCGTAGCGGGCCCATGAAGCGGGGCTCCTTCGAAATGTCGTTCACGAGTATCGGACGTCCCTGCTCTACCGCCGCGCCCACGACGCCCTGACCGACACGAAGACGCAATGTCCTGACAACGTCCTGGGGATAGCCCACGGCGTAGGCGATGTGCAGCTCCTGCCGCGGCTCGTCCAGCAGATAGACGGAGAACGCGCTGAACCGGGTGAGCCTAGCGATGAGCTGCGGGATCTTCTCCAGCAGATCGGCAAGGTCGAGCACCGACGTCACTTCACGCCCCAGCTCGAACAATGTCGACAGGAGCTCCGTGTCGGTGGCTGGGCGCACCGGTGCCGGTCGTTGAGGCGATTCGTTCATCAGTCTGTTTGACGCGGATTATACTGAACAGTCCCCGATGGATTCCCTCGTACTGCCTTTGGACTACAGCGCGATCGAGCGCATCATCCCGCACCGCTACCCGTTTTTGCTTGTCGATCGGATTACCGAACTCGAACCGGACAAGCGGATCGTGGGGATCAAGAATGTCTCGCTCAACGAGCGCTATCTCTCACACCACGCCGGTGCTTCTCCTACGCTGCCGCCGACGATCCTGACCGAGACGGTGGCGCAGGTCGGCGCGATTCTCATCCTCTCGAAGCCGGAGAACCGCGAGAAGCTCATTTACTTCATGGGCATCGATCGCGTGCGTTACCGCCACCCGGTGCATCCGGGCGACGTCGTCGAGATCGAGGCACGCGTGAAACGGCTGCGCAGCCGGATGGGACAGCTCGAAGGCGTCGCGCGCGTCGACGGGCGTATCGTCGTTGACGGTACGATGACGTTTGCGCTGGGGCCAATGCCGACTGGCAAGGCGGAAGGCTGAACCACGTCACGCGAGTGGTCAGCGGACCGCTTTCACAATCATCAGCGCACCGGCGACTTTCGAAGCGCGACTTGTCCAGCGCAGCCAGCGCGACCGCGGCCGATAGTAGCGCGCGGCGTCGAGCGTCGCGGGCGCAAGAATCGACACGCCCACCCATGGCTCCGGGATGCTCGCGGCGACAGCCATTCCATACGTGTCACGCTCAACCGGCCCCCTCCGCGCGAAGGCCGCTCCCGCATACATCACGGACGTTAGAACATTGAACGTCAGCAGCCCTTTCGCGACAGGCGCGTGCTCGAACCGGAGGTTCGGCCGACGGGACAGGAGAATCTCGCTCGTGGCGTGCTGGACCCAGAAGCCCGCAGACGAGATCGCGAACTCGCGCGCCGGGGAGACGGGCTGATGCGTAATGGCAAAGAAGGGAATGAATCCGGCTGAAACTTTCCGTACACCCGGGGACGCATCGAACGCCACGTCGAGCACGAGGTGACCCGACTCATGGAGACCCAGCCCAAGCGCAGCGCCAGCGAAGAACTGCGCGATGTCGATTGCTGACACGTGTTGCGGGGCCGGCGGCGCCTGTTGCTGCGCGCGCGCGGGCGAGACGAGGACACAGAGCATGAATACAGCTGAGGCTGCGCGCGCCGCGGTACTCAAGTTGCACCCCCAACAGCGAGGCACAGCAACAACTGTGAGGAGGGTTCAGACGTGCTCGAGACCATTGCGATAATCCTGATCGTCCTTTGGCTACTGGGGATGGTCAGCGGCTACACGCTCGGCAACTTCATCTGGGTTCTGCTGGTGATCGCGGTCGTACTGTTCCTGGTGCGGCTGGTGAGCGGTCGCCGGGTCGTGTGAGTGAGGCGGCGGCGTGCCGCCCCCGGGCGGCCGCCTCCGCCTTCGCCTACCACGATTAGCCGGGTTAGCTTCGGCGTGAGCTGGCCGTAGTTGCGACACTACGGCCAGTCACACCGCTTCGCAACGGAGGCCGGGCCCCCGTTTCTGCCCGGCCTTTCCACTGCACCAGCGCAGATCCCGTGAGCACCATAAGGGACGCGAAGACCACGCGTGGGCCAAACGGCTCGCCTAGTAGCAGCGCCCCAAGCACAATTGCGATAATCGGATTCACATACGCGTAGAGCGATACCGTCGCCGTCGGCAGGTACTTGAGCGCATACGTATACGCGGAATATCCCACGATCGATCCCACTATCGTCAGGTAAATTTCGGCCGCCAGCGTCCGCTGCGTGAATGCGAGATGGGCCCATTCGCCGCGCAGCGTCCCTGCAATGAGCATGAAAACGCCGCCGAACGCCATCTGCACGGCGGCCGCCGAAAGCACGTTTTCTTCGCGGGCGTGGCGGCGCGACAGGGCGGAGCCGGCCGCCCATCCGACGCATGCCATCTGCAAAGCAGCGATACCGAGCAGGAACTGGTGCCCCGCGACGCCGCCGGCCGTAACGTCCGACCAGACAAGAAGCAGGATTCCGCCGAAGCCGACGAGCAGGCCGAGTACGAGCCATGCGGACACACGGTCGCCACCTGGCATAAGCGCCTCGACCCCGGTCATCCAGAAGGGAACGGTGGCCACGGTGACCGCGGCGATCCCGCTTGGTACCCACTGCTCCGCCCAAATGACGCCACCGTTGCCGATGCAGATGGTCAAGAGCCCGACGAGTGCCAGGCCGGGCCACTGGGAAGAAGGTGGCATCCGTTCGCCGCGAAACGCCAGCATGGCGGCGAGCAGGCTGCCCGCCGCGGTATAGCGCAATCCGCCCAGCAGCGCAGGTGGGATCGTTTCCAATCCGATCCGAATGGCTAGATAGGTGGTGCCCCACAGCACGCACACGGCGATCCACGCGAGGTACGCAGATCCGCGGCGAGCGCTCTCGGAACCCGAGTTCATGTAAGTAGAGGCTACCCGAGTCGGCGCGGTTGTTGTGCGAGTGACAATGACCACGAACAGTGCTTACCATTACTCGTGGTCGCTAATCTCTACACGTTGCCAGCTCCGCCGACAGGTCCGGCGACCGCATCGTAAAGACCCCCCGTCCCGTCACGACCCATGCGCGGGAGGCGAATCGCGCCGACGCCTTCGCGCGCCTTTTCGAGGCGGTGCACGAAGGGGTGTTCATAGGCGCACTCGCGCCAGCCGGCAGTGACGCCGGCGACACGACGCTCGCGGCCAATCCGCATCTGAAGCTGATCTTTGGCTACGCTGCCGACGCCCCCGACACGAGCGTGGTACCCTTCGCGAAGGAACGGTTCATTGACGCGGACGCGCGCGCGACCTTCCTCGAACGCCTGGCCACCGACGGCGCCGTCACGGATCACCTTCTCCGGATGCGGAGGGCCAGCGGCTCACCCGTGTGGGTCGAGGTGACGGCGAGGGCACGGCCGGCGCGTCGAGGTGGCGCGATGCGCATCGAAGCCCTCGTGCGCGACGTCAGCGAGCGCAAGAAGCTCGATGACCAGTCGCGGGACATCTACCAACAGATTCTCCAGTCCGAGAAGATGGCCGCACTCGGCCATACGATCTCAGGCGTCGCGCACGAACTGAATAATCCGCTTGCCACGATCCTGAGCTGGGCCGAGCGCCTGTCGGAGAAACCGCTCGACGACACCGCGAAGCGCGGAGTAGGAGTGATTCTTGGCGAAGCGGAGCGCGCCGCCCGGATCGTCCGTAACCTTCTGACGTTTGCGCGAAAGCGGCAGTCGACCCGCGCCTTGATCGATGTCAACACGGTGGTGCGCGAGACACTGGCCCTGCGCGGCCATGAACGCATGCCAACGCTATCGGTCACCACCGAATTCGGCGAGCTGCCCCAGGTATTCGCCGACGCGCACCAAATCCAGCAGGTGTTGTTGAATCTGGTCATCAACGCCGAACAGGCAGTGCTCACGGCCAACGGGCGCGGCGCGCTGATGATCCGCACACGCCACGACGTCGAGCGGGATTCCGTGATCCTCGAAGTCGCCGACGATGGACCCGGTGTGCCGCCGGACGCGCAGACCAGGATCTTCGACCCGTTCTTCACGACGAAAGAAGTGGGGAAGGGCACCGGCCTTGGTCTGACGGTGGCGTATGCGATCGCTCAGGAGCACGGCGGCCGTATTCGCGTGGAATCGCCCGCCGGCGGCGGAGCGACGTTTGTAGTGGAGTTGCCACTCAGTGGCACCGAGACGGCGGCAACGCCGCCACGCGCGATGGTGCCGCCGATGGACGCCGTTCGCGGGGCGTCAGTCCTGCTAGTCGAAGACGAGCACGCTCTCGCGGATGCGGTCGCGGAGGCGCTGACGGACGCGGGGCTGAAAGTGGATCGCGCGGGCGACGGCCAGGAGGCGCTCACCCGCGTCAGAAACGTTGCTTACGACCTTGTGATCTGCGATCTCAAGATGCCGCGCATCGACGGCATGACTCTGTACCGAGCTATCGCCGCAGTGACGCCTTCGCTCGCGAGCCGAGTCATTTTCGTCACCGGCGACGTGGCCGGTACCGACGCGGAGCGCTTCCTGGAGGAAACCGGCTGCAGGTGGCTCGCGAAGCCGTTCCGGTTGTCAGACCTGCTCCGGGCCGTCCGAGAAACACTCGCGTAACCGGGGCTTACCGCGCCATTGCTGCAGCGTTCGCGCGCCGTGCTTTCGTGGCGGGCGACGATGTCGCGGACACCGCCGCACGTTTCAATCCGGGCTGCTGGCCTGCCTTGCCGCGTGCATACGGCACGACCACGCCGGGCTGCATGACCCGATTGGTCGCGTGGCCGCCACCCGTCGTCCAGCCCTGGCTGTCGAGCGTCGCCTTCGCCATTCGAGGCTTCTGCTGGAACTCGAGAATCGCGGTGCGCATCGCCTTCGCCGCTTCGGCCGCCGGCATGACGGCCGCCAGCGCGTCGCGCAGTCTGCGGATCGCGCGCGCGTGGAGCTGCGAGACGCGTGATTCATTGACGCCGATCTCCGCCCCGATCTGCTTCATCGTGGCTTCCTTGTAGTAGTAGAGCCCGATGACCTTCTGCTCGCGCGCCGGCAGCGACTCGATCGCCGTGCGGATGCGGTCCTTTGTTTCGGCTTTCTCGTAGGCTGTATCCGGCTGTTCCGGCTCGGAGGGAAGGAGTGCGGCGGGGAGCGACGACTCGTCGAGGTTCTCTCCGCTCGAAAGTGGCGAGGTTGACTCGATCGCATGGATGCGGACGATCGTGCGGCCAAGGCGCTTTTCGTCGGAGCCCATCTTCGCGGCAAGATCCGCGAGCGACGGCTCGCATCCGAGCTCGCGGCGCAACGTCTCGCGCGCAGCCTCGAGCTCGCGACGCTGGCGGCGCACGCCCCGCGGCCAGGCATCCTTGCGCAACGCGTCAATCATGGCGCCGCGGATGCGCCGTTCGGCGAAGGTTTCGAACTTGATCCCGCGCGATTCATCGAACCGCTCAGCGGCATCAATCAACCCGATGACTCCGTCCTGGACAAGGTCGCCGATATCGATTGAGTGAGGCATGGTGGCCGCCACCCGTCGGGCCAGCTGCTCGACGAACGGAAGACTGGCAATAACCCGGGGGTTCTGAGTGGCAGTTCGAGGGGTGCGCGGGCGCATGTCGTGTTTCCTCCGTCCCGCTTAAGGCAACGGGTATACCAAAAGGATGAGCCTGCGAACCGCCGATTACAATTTCAGGCCGAGCTGGCTGGATAAATCGTTGAATGTATGTTGTTTAACAAAATTTTCTGACGGTGGGAGCGAGCGTGCAGGATCAGAGCTGAACGGCTTGAACGTCAACTCGGCGGCAGGTTTTTGGGGGATTATCGCCAACCGTTTGACGATATGAATTACAAATCTCAACTTCGTTCCGTGAATGAAACAGCCAGGCTGAGTTCCTGGTGTTATGTGCCGGGACGGGACTTAGGCGGTAGCGCGTGGCTCGGAACGGCGCCTGATTTCCTTGGCTGTACCCATCGCATCGAGCACACTCTTCACGACCTGCTCGGCGCGTGCACGGTTCGTCGTATCGGCAGCTTTGGCTTCTAACAGCTCAGCGTGTGCCAGAATGATCCCGAGTTGGTTGTTCAGCTGATGAAATAACAGGCGCAATTGATCTGCTTGCGGCGCATCCATCCCGACGTAGTCCATTGATGTTGTTGAAACGTTCACGCGCCGTGCCCCGTGGTGGCATGAGCGCCGTTTCCGTTGGTCGGACGCGAGCTCGCGTCGCGCCACAACGTGTCGGCGAAGATTCGGATTGATCCGCCGGCGGTACGAACGTATTCCACCTTGCCGGCAGAGATCCAGTTGTAAATAGTGCGACGGCTGACACCAACCGCTTCGCACGCCTTCATGATGGATAGAGTCTGGCGGTCCATAGACAAACGTGTTATCGGAGGGTCCTCGGCGGATCGTTAGTACCTACCCCCCTTCCCCCTATCCCTCCCCCTTCCCCCTTTCCCCTTTCCCCTTTCCCCTTTCCCCTTCCCCCTTTCCCCTTTCCCCTTTCCCCTTCCCCCTATCCCCCTTCCCCTGTCAATATGTTGGCGCCTTGTTGCACCTTCTTTTTGTCGATGACGAACCGGCGCTTCGGGCGCTGATGGCGGAGCGTCTGAGTGACCGCGGCTTCGAGGTCGTGGAGGCCGACAGCGGCGAGAAGGCCATTCAGATGCTGGAGCAGTTCGCGTTCGACGTGGTCATCACCGATCTCCGCATGCCTGGCATCGACGGGACCCGGGTCATTGAAACCGCCCTGGAACGCTATCCCGGCATTGTGGGGATCGTCATTACGGGCTACGGAACGATGAAGGACGCGGTCGATGCGATCAAGCGGGGCGCATCGGACTTCATCGCAAAGCCGTTTCAGTTCGACGAATTGATGCACGTGTTGCAGAAAGCCATCGAACAGCGGCGGCTGAAATCTGAAAACGCCTACCTGCGATCGCAGCTCGAGGAGCGGTATCAATTCGAAGGCATCCTCGGCCGCAGCCGCCCGATGCGCGCGTTGTTCCAGCTCCTCGAGACCGTCGCCAGGTCGTCGAGCACGATTCTCATCACGGGCGAGACGGGCACGGGCAAGGAAGTCGTCGCCCGTGCCATTCATCACAGTAGTCCCCGGCGCGCCTATCGCTTCGTCGCCCTGAACTGCAGCGCGATCCCTGAAACCCTGCTCGAGGCCGAGTTGTTCGGCCACGTACGCGGCGCGTTCACCGGCGCGGTCGGCACGCGGCAAGGGCGGATCGAGCAGGCGCACAAGGGCACCTTGTTTCTCGACGAGGTGGGCACAATGAGCACCGGTCTGCAGATGAAGCTGCTGCGAGCGCTGCAGGAGCGCGAATTCGAGCGTGTCGGCGACAGCCACACGATCAAGGTCGACGTAAGGTTCATTGCCGCGACCAATTCGGACCTCACGCGGATGGTCGCCGAAGGGACCTTTCGTGAGGACCTGTACTATCGGCTGAACGTCATTCCAATCGAGTTGCCGCCGCTGCGCGAGCGCCGCGACGACATTCCGCTGCTCGTCACGCACTTTCTCGAGAAGTTCTCACCCGGTGGTGCGATGCACGTGTCGCAGGCCGCCATGCGCGCGCTGATGGCGTTCTCGTGGCCGGGCAACGTGCGTCAACTCGAGAACGCAGTTGAACGCTCCGTCGCGCTCGGCGCCGGCCGGAATGAGATCGACATCGCGGATCTGCCACCGGAAATGCACGCCACCCCGCAGGCGGCTGCAACACCGTTTATCGATTTCCCAGACGAGGGCCTCGACCTCCCGGCATACCTGTCGTCCATCGAGCGCGATCTCATCCGGCAGTCGCTCGAACGCACCGGCGGCAACAGGAACAAGGCCGCCGAATTGCTCCGCATCAAGCGGACGACGCTCGTCGAAAAACTCAAGCGCCTGGTCGATTAGAAGGGACCCGCAGCCATGCCTCCTCGCTACGCTTACTGGACCATCATCGCGGGTGGGCTGCCAACCGCGTTCCGCGCGTCAGAGCGCGAGGAACTGCTGCCGACGTTTCAGCGCATCAAGGAGAAACACCCTGACGCGGAAATGAAGTGGTTTGCGCGCGGAAAATTGTGGGACTCGCCGGAGGCCGCTCGGATTCGACACGACGATGGCCGCGGCCGCAGGCCTTATGGCGAGACGCGGAGTGAAGGCAACCAGGGTCGCCATGACGCGCCAAGAGCCAAGTCACAGGGCCGGCCTGATCAGGAGAAGCGCGGTCGCGATTGGCGCCCCGGAGGCGAGCATCGCGATCCCCGCCAGAAGTTCGTCGACGCGAAAAAGCAGCAGAACTCCGCGCTGCGGAAGGAGCGCTGGGAGAGAAAAAACGCTCCCCCTCGCGCGAAGCCGCATGGCGATCCGCCGCGACCCGATATCCGTCGGGAGTCGCGTCCCGCTGGACGTGACAGCTGGCGTGATCGCCCGCGCGAAAATCCGGGCGCCAAGCCGGGCGATTGGCGCGAACGGCCACCGGGGGAGCGCGGCGCGAAGCCGGAACGCCTGTGGCGCGATCGACCTCCTCGCGACGCGCATGGGCCGCAGGGCCAACCCGACCGAAACGCACGCGGGCCACAGGGCAGACATGATTGGCGGCCCAAGCCGGGTGGCTGGAAACCCAAGCCTGGCGGCTGGAACCGGAACCCTGGCCTTCGTGGACAGGATACTGACGACCCCAAGCAGCCGCCACGACCGCGCGGACCGGATCGCGAGCCGCGCCGGGGTGACCCGACCAAACCGACGCCCCCGCCCAAGCCCGACGAACCCAAGGTTCCGCCGCCTGGTCCGTCGGAACGCGGCCACATCAAGGCACGTCGTCCATTTCGACCGCGGCAGGGTCCGCCCAAGGGTCCCCGCCGTTGATCGCACACGTGGTGCTCTTCCGTTTGCGTGCCGACGTGCCGTTGTCTGAACGGCGCGCGCTCATCGACGCGTACGCGGTTGCGCTTCGCGAGATTCCATCCTTGCGCCGGGCGCGCGTCGGCCGCCGCGTGCGCATGGGGCGCGCCTATGAGGAGCTGATGCGTACCGATTTCCCGTACGCGGCGATCATGGAATTCGACGATGCCGACGGCGTTCGGGCATACCTCGACCATCCTGCGCACCAGGAGATTTCCACGAGATTCTTCGCGGCAATTGCTGAAACGCTGGTGTATGACTTCGAGATGGAAGGAAGCGCGGAAGGACTACGAGGAATGTTGGCCGACGGCGGCCCGGGAAGCTGATGGTAGAACCAAGACAGGCGTCAGATGCCCATGACGTTGCGGAGACGGGAAACAAGGGTCGACTTCGGCGGCGAGGCAACCATCTCCTCTACACGCTTCAGCGCGTCCGCAATCGAAAAGACGATCTCAATACCGAGGCGGGCGGCTCCAGGCGGGACCGTCTCAATCGGGTCGCGCCACACGAGGATCGGCCGCGCCTTTGATTCGCTGATTACCTCCAGGCAATTCTCAGGACGATCGTCGAACACGAGGTCGATGCGCAGCGCGGCCGCCGCTTTTCCACGTGACCCGCGAAGCACGCACACCGACGGTAGCTCGAAGCCATGGGCGACCAGCCATCGCTGCGTCTGCAGCTGTGTGGGTTCACCAGCCGTGTCGGGCCGCTGGGTCAGGAAAATTACTTCCAAACCATGAGCGGTTCTCAGCTCGGCCATACGCGCCACCGATCCCGGCTCGATCTCCTCCAACGTCGTCCAGAAGTTCTCGATCGTGGCGACATGCGCCCAAAGCTGATGCAGCTGGCGCGACGTAAGAGTCTTTTTGCCGGCGGATACATCGACTTTCGACGCGCTGTCGGCGAGCGCGTCGACATCCACCGGGGCTTCGAGGTGCGTACTGCCAGCTGGGCGGAGAAGGACATCGGGGCCGAAGAGCCGTTCGGCTTCGCGCTGGAGCCCGCCCTCCATGTCCGCGATTGTGCCGTCGAGATCGCATGCGACCCTGAGCGTCCTATTGCCCTTTGTTCCAGCCATTTTCCGTTTTCTACCCCGCGCGGGCGATGCTGAGCGTCCGCTTCCCCGCGAATAGCGCCCCTGCCGATGGTTCGGGCTGGCATGCGGATTGGACCGGCCACGGTGACGTGACAACTGGAGCCTGGCAACTTATCGGGTTAGCAAGCACGCTGCTGGCCCTCATTCTGGTCAACTAACACATGAAACGCACCCGTCGTCTTCGCCGCCTTCTGAGGCTTGCCGTGTGGTGGAATCGTTTCGTCCACGCCCCACATTCATTCGACACTGGGCTCATCGCGGCGACGAGGTAGTCGCAAGCTGGCCAAGCTGGAACCTGTCAGCAACAACACACCCCACGAAGAATTCGTCGATGATTTCGCGCAGCTCCTGAACGCTGGCCGCGCTGTTCACGCGCACGCGGAGCTGTGACCCATGCTCGAACCCCTTGGAGTACCACGAGCACAGCGCGCGCAACTTGTTAATTACCCAGCGCTCTCGGCCTCGCGCTACGCGCTCGCCGTTCCGATTGTCCTCGACGCCAGGCGCCAGATGCCGGAATCCGTCTCCCTCGTTGACGCGTTCGTTGACGAGCAGATCGATGTAGTCGAGCAGGAACTCGCCGCGTTCGCGAAGGGTCACTTCCCGCGGCGCTCGCCCGCTCACGATGTCGGCGGCCTGGGCGAGCACCCATGGATTACGCAGCACTCCTCGCCCGACGAGAACGCCGCTGACGCCCGACCGGAGACGATCGACGATTTGCTGCGGCTCGATGCAGTCTCCGCTGCCCAGCACCGGGATGCTCAGGTCCTGCGCGACGCCGGACACGAGCTCCCAATCCGCCGATCCGCTGTACGACTGTTCTGCGGTGCGGCCGTGGATCGTGACCGCAGCGGCACCGGCATCCTGCACCATCCTCGCGAGGTCCGGCGCGTTGCGCGATCGTTCGTTCCAGCCGGCGCGCATTTTCACCGTCACCGGAATCTTCACCGCCTTCGCCATCGCGTTGATGACCGACGCCGCGTGATGCGGCTCCCGCATCAAGCTGCACCCGGCGTTATGCTTCGCGATCTTCGGCACGGGACAGCCCATGTTCACGTCGACGATATCGGCGCCCATGCCCTCCACGATCTGGGCGGCCGCCGCCATCTTGTCGGGATCGCCGCCGAAGATCTGAATCGAGACCGGACGCTCCTCCTCGGTGAACTCGGCGTATTCGAGGGTGCGATCGATTCCACGCACGAGGCCCTCCGACGACACCATCTCGGTGACGACAAGGCCGCATCCACCCTGCCGCTTCACAAGACGGCGAAAGGCCGTGTCGGTCATCCCCGCCATAGGCGCAACGACGAATGGCGAGGGCAGCGTGACGTTGCCGATTTTCATTCGATGCCTGGCGGTCGTCGAGTCTTCGTGGTGTTCAGTACGCTTTGACGTCGGCGGCGTCGACTTCAACGCTGACGGCCTGTCCGATCAGGTCCACCGACAGGACGAGACGGGCGTGTGCGCCTTTGCGCATGAGGCGGCCGATCACACCCTTGAGCGGTCCGTGCACGACCTCCACCATCATGCCCTCGCGGATCATCGGGCACGGGTCGTACGCGAGCTCGCTCTCGATCAGCATACGGATGGCATCGATTTCGTGCTCGGGAATCGGCGCGGGCTCGCCCTCAAACGAGATGATGTTGACGACACCCGCGCACTTCAGGATGGGGAGACGCTCGCGAAGATTGAAGCGGGCGAAACAGTATCCGGGAAACAGAGGCCAGTCGATCTTCTTCTTACGGTCCTTCCACCGGCTCCAGCGTGTCACCGTCGGCAGGAACGACTCGATGTGCTTCTGCTCGAGCTGTTCGCGCACGACC